>Ga0208884_100014_pt1 | contig 290240 bp, 262 predicted proteins | sample LakWasMet68_HOW9_2_FD_183898 | JGI IMG/M metagenome (GOLD analysis project Ga0208884, IMG submission 183898) | Freshwater sediment methanotrophic microbial communities from Lake Washington under simulated oxygen tension - Sediment Metagenome... | ecosystem: Environmental > Aquatic > Freshwater... | reverse complement strand
CCATAAGCATATTTATGATCTTTCGTGTCTTTTAATTCAGCGTTATAATTTCTTTGATTACTCATAGTTTATTGTTTTTTATTTTGAGATTCATAATTAATGAATCATTTTTTGTTTCTATTTCTGTAAAGTTATATTTTTTATAAAAATTTATTGCAGGTGTGTTATCCTTATTGACTTCTAATTTTATCTCTTCATAATTATTAATAGATGCATATTGAATACACATTTCTATTAATTCAGAAGCTACTCCTGTCCCCATATTTTCTTTTAATACGCTCACATTGGTAATGAATCCAAAATGGTTTTCTTGATTAAAATAAGTAGCTATTAAGCCAATTAATTGTTGGTTATTCCATGCTTCAAAAGTAATAGCATATTGAGAAATTTTAGTTGCATATTCTTCAATATTTACTCTTGAATCTAATTTTGGAATAAATGCATCATTACAAAGATTCAGATGTAAAAGAACGTCGTTTTTAGTTGCTGTTTTTGTTTGGTATGTAATGCTGTTTGTTTGCACGAATTTATAAGTACTAAATTTAAGAAATTATTCTTCTAAAATAGCAATTCCGAAACCATATCTTCCAAATTCATTGCCATTATACAATAAATATACTTTTTCATCGCATTTAAATATATGCGGATAGCACATCATATCCGAATCCCATCCTTCATCAGAGTATTTTATACCAGCATTAGCCTCATCTCTTGTCCAATTAATTAAATCATCAGAATAGGCATATCCTAATCGATAACCACGAGTTTTATCTTTTCTAAATCCTGTTGCCTCTCTATAACAAAAATACATATGGTATCTGTTGTTATGATGCAGAACTGTTGGTAAAGCTTGGCACTCATCCAAGTTTAAAAAATCGGGTATGATTTGTTTGGCTTCTTCTTTAATCCAGTTGATGCCATCTTTTGATGTAGCATGACCAATTTTATAGACTCTTTGGGCTCCTTCATCAACTGTATCAATCCAGCGCGTTCCAAACATGTACCACATATGATAAACGCCATTGTATATTTGAACAAAACTATCGCCAACTAAAAAAGGTTCGTTTGGAGAATTTGTAAAAACTGGTCCATGACCAACTTTTTCAAATGTTAAACCGTCATCATTACTAATTGCTAAGCCAGTTGATGTTTCAACAGAAACGGATACTCTTCGGCTCCAACCGCAAGTATATGCTAATATTCTGTTTTTTTCTTTTAAGAGATTAATAGGAAAAATACCATGTTCGTCAAATGTTCCTAATTCTCCTAAAGAAATAATTGTTTTGTTTGAAATATTTAAAAATGTTTTAAAATCTTTACTCATGTCAACAAAAGCAACATGGCTCAAAAATTTACCAGTTTTTAAATCGGGTTCTCTTGTCGAAAAGTAGATTCTCACAAAATCATCAAATACTAAGGTTTGAGGAGATTGAGCAAATTCTACACAATTATTGGCAAGTTTATGTTCAACAGGATTAAATATTCTTCCTAATTTTTTCCACTTCATGTTTTTATCTTTAAAGTAAATCTCCTTCTAATTCAGCTAATCCAAAGCCTTCACGTCCAACAGCATTTCCTAAATACATCATATAAATTTTGCCATCCAATTCAAATACATGGGGATAGCTAATCATTTCAGAATCCCAACCTTCTTCTGAAACATCGATGCCTGCTTTTGAATCATCGCGTTTCCAATTAATCAAATCATCAGATGAAGCATAGCCAATTCGATATCCATTTTGTTTTCCTCTGTAATCTAAACCATATCGATAACAAAAAAACATGTGATACTTATTATTGTGATAAAACACATCAGGACTAGCTTGGGCCTCATTACTATCAATACGCGATTCTATTAAATCTTTATCTGCTTTTGTCCAATTGAGTCCATCTTTAGATGTGGCCATCCGAATTTTATAAACAGGTTCTGGTTTCCCATTATTCGGAATCCAATTTCTTCCAGCTATATAAAACAAATAATAGGTATCATTAAAGTATCTTATTTTTGGCCCACTTAAAATAAATGGTTCATTAATGCTATAGGAAAGAATGGGACCACCTTTTCCTATTTTCTCGAAAGTTTCTCCATTATTTTTGCTAATGCCAGCACCAATGGCAACATTAAAGGGAACTGATTCGCATCGAGTCCAACCAGCATAATATGCCCAAACATCCTCACCCTTTCGAATGACAGAGGTAGGGTAGGTGCCAAATTCATCGAAACAGCCTCTTTCTCCTAATTTAAAAATAGGTTCTTTGGCAATATTTAAAATGTTGAATAAATTTTTTCTATCTAAATCAACATAAGCAGAGTAACTTACATATTGCCCATTTTCATCAGCGTTTGGTCTGCACGAAAAATAAACTCTAATAAAATCATCAAATTTTAGAACAGCGGGCGCTTGAGCAAAGCTTTTTAACCAATCTCTGTCTTTAATTTCCTGAGGGATAAAAACCCTTCCTTTTTTAATCCATTTAAACATGTTACTTAAAAATTTATTGCATAGAGTAAGCTGAAGTTATATATTCAGTTACTGCTTCTTTTGGGTTAAACATCATCACATCGATTATTGAAAGAAAGGGAACAAAATCATTTTTAAACTGAGGGTAAGTAATATTATTTGCTTTTAAAAATTGTAGTTCTAATCCTTCATTCTTAAAATCTTCTTTGCTATATAATTCAACTCCTCCAATAGGATTGATATATGTAGTTGCCTTTCTTGCTTTACAAAGCTCGATGACTTTATTTTCTGCTTTTAAATCATGATTAATAGGAATCGATGAAGAAATAATTAAAGGAGTTTTAATGTCGAGGTATTGATTAATCTCTTTTATTGAATTAAAAATAAATGAGAATAAATTTCGCTCTTCATACATTAAAATGCTTTCAATGATTGGGTAAACAAAATTAAATTGTGGTGCTTTTCGGTACGACTCTGTAATGCGATTTAATGTTTTTTTTCTCTCATTAGGCCATTCGTCGGACAAAAAACGATCTTTTATGTTCAAATAATCTGAATCTTTTTTTAATGGCAAAGTGATATAAGCATCAACACCATTTACTAAAATTCTGTTTCTGTTAATCCAGCCTTTTTTTGTGAATTGAATGTTATCGTAAATAATAAATTCATCAACCGCATTCATCAATTGAAAATATCCGATATACGGAAACAGATATGGTTGCATGATTGCTACCTTCATTTAAGAGATGCTATTTATGATAGTACAGATTTTTTCAATGATGTCTTTTTCTAAATCAAAGTATAACGGAAGACACAATACTCTTTTTGAAATATCTTCAGAAACTGGACATTCATAATGTTCTCTCAAAAATGGTAAATTATTTAAAGACGGGTAAAAATAACGACGAGTATTTATGCCACTTTTAAATAGAGTCTCTTTTGCCGCTAACAATGTTGATTCATCTTTAAATACTACAGGATAATAGGCGTAATTATAAGATGTGCCTTGTGGTATAGTCGGACGAAAAATGATGTTAGGAGATAATAATGCAGTATAATAATCAGAATGACTTTTTCGAGCGGTTATTAGTTCATCAAGTTTAGGTAAATTACATAAACCCATAGCGGCATGAAATTCACAGTTTTTACCGTTAATCCCTTGTGTAAAATAATCATCGCCAACATGTCCAAATGAATGGTATAAGGTCATTAATTTAAGAACTTCTGGATCTTTTGCGGTAACAGAACCTCCTTCTATTGTGTGAAATAATTTGGTGGCATGAAAACTACAAGTGCTCACATCTCCAAACTCGAAAATAGCTTTGTTTTTATACTCTACCCCAAATGCGTGAGCAGCATCATAAATAACTTTAAGATTATGTTTTGAGGCAATTCTCTCTATTTCTTCAACATCACATGGGATACCATACACATGTGTAGCTAAAATGGCAGTGGTTTTTGGGGTAATTAATGCTTCAATTTTTGTTGCATCTATACAAAAGGTTTCGTTTGAAATATCACAGAATACAGGTTGACAGCCCTCCCATAATAAAGAGTTTGTTGTGGCCACATAAGAGAATGGAGTTGTGATTACCTCTCCAGTAATATTTAATGCTTTTATTGCTAATTGAATAGCAATAGTTCCATTTGAAACGAATAATAAATTATTAAGGTTTAATTTTTTGCAAATGTCTTTTTCTAATTTCTGTACTAAAGGACCTCTGTTTGTTAAGTGATGATTTTGCCAAATACTATTTATTAACTCCGAGTATTCGTCAAGAGGTGGTAGGTATGACTTAGTTACATTTATCATAAAATACGAATCGATTAAGCACTAAATATAGCTAATATTAAGTTATTTTAACTCATAATTTATGTAATTATTAACCAGAAATTATTGATAATTAGATATAGTTAAAATTTATTTGTACATAATATTTCACGTACTAGTTAAACTGCATCACTTACTAGATATTTGCACGCACTTATTGGTTTAATTGAATGGTATCAATTTGAATGGTTAATTTAGCTTAAAAATTTATTGAATTATGAAACCAATGTATGTTTGCCTTTTAAGTATGGTCTTTGCCTACAACTTGAGGGCTCAAATTCCCCCCTATATTCCAACAAACGGATTAGCGGCTTATTATCCTTTTGATGGAAATGCTAATGATATTTCTGGCAATAATAATCACGCTGTTGTAAACGGGCCAAGTTTAACATCTGATCGCTTTTCGAATTCGAATTCAGCCTATTTATTTGATGGATTTAGTAACTATATGTCTGTTAATTTAACTAGTACCTTAACTACTAATTGGACTGTTAGTGGATGGTATAAAATTGAACCAGATAATTCGTTTAATTCTTATTATGCATTTGGTTTAGGATACTCACCTAATGCTAATGGTTTTGGCTTTGGCGGTACTGGTCATTCTTGCTATCCAATGAAGTACGGAATGTATGATGGTGGTAACGGATCGGGATGCAGCGCCTCAGAGAGTTTGCATGGTTCTACAACACCAGATTATTCTCAGTGGATGCATGTTGTTTTGGTGAAATCCGGAAGTAATTATTCATATTATTTAAATGGAGTAAATGATGGGAGTAAAACACTAGGTACTATGACTATAGGAAATTTTGTGATTGGTAAAAGAGCTGATAATATTTTGTTTTATAATGGGAAAATGGATGAAATTGGCATTTGGAATAGAGTGTTAACTCCTAATGAAATTGCAACAATACACTCTGGATTAGTTTCTGTTTCCGAAATAACAAAAAATGAGACCGTTATTGTGTATCCAAATCCAAGTAATAAAGAAGTTAGTTTAAATGTGAATAAAGCCTATTTAAATACTGATTACATATTAACGGATGTTTTAGGGCAAACATTGCTAAAACAAACTATTGCAAATGAAGATTTAACTATAAATTTAGAAGAGTTTGCTTCTGGCATTTATTTTCTAAATATTCAGGGTATAGCTCCTATTAAAATAATTAAAGAATAGGATTTATTATTAATATAGCAATAGAATAATAGTAAACATGTTTGCTAGTTTTTTTGTAAATTCACAACTGGAAATATAGCCGTAAAAATCACTTATGCATTTTATTAATAATACTATAAAATACTTCTTAATAGTATTATTTGTTTTTTCTTTTGGAAAAGTAGTTCCGCAGTCCTGTCCAGGCTCATTGTTATTAGACGCCAACAATTTGGCTGTTGATTTGCCATCTACAAATCAGTATTATTCTGGAACTAATTCGGGATATACTTGGGAATGTTGGTTTAAATTAAATCAACCCTTTGGAGCCGATATGAGACCGCTAATTTGTGCATTAGATGGTGTTTTATTTGAAGATCAATGGTTGGGATTTGGATGGCAAGGCGGATGGTTTAATGAGCCAGTAACCAGATTAGTTTTTAAAGTAGATGGACCAAGTAGTGCGTTCCCAACGGGACCTAATTGCAGTTATGAGCCAATTGGTGGGTTTGTCATTGGCACCTGGTATCACGCTGCAGGCGTTATGGATTACGCTAACCAAATTGCTAAATTATATGTGAATGGCGTACTCGTTGATTCTAAACCTATTACTACAGCTCCCATCACAAGAGTAATACCAACGCAATTAGGCTTAAACTTTGGAGGCACTATTATGCCATTGTATGGTAATATGGATGAGGTAAGAATTTGGACCAGAGTATTATCGGCATCAGAAATTGCTTCGAACTTTGATAAGTGCTTGTCAGGATCAGAACCGAATTTATTTCTGTATTATAGATGCAATCAACCGGGCGGCAGTGCGGTTTTGGATGCAACAATAAACAATAATACAGGTGTTTTTTCTAATGCTCCAAGTTGGTCTACACAACAGCCTATTATCACCGGAACCGCTTGCGCATCTGCTTCTTCAAGTTTTTCAGTAAATGTAACTTCAATTTGTCAAGCTAATAATACAGCAAACGCTACAGCAACCGTTTCGAGTAACGCCATTAGCCCTTCATTTTCTTATTCATGGACAAATTCAAGTGGTGTAGTCGTTTCTCAAACAAATAATACTACAACGTTTTCAAATACAGTGTCAAATCTTGCAAATGGGTTATATACCTTAACGGCTCAAATGAATACTGCATGCGGCACAGTTACTTCATTAACCAAAACCCTTAGTGTTAATTGCACTTCTTCTTTAACAATACCGCCCTGCAAAGGTATTATGACAGGAACAGGAATGAGTATTTGCAATCAATACAGTTTTAGTATCACTCCTTCTCAAACAATCACGCCATTTAATTATGGCAGTCAGGGATATGCATGCACGGGTGCTACTATGCCAGATGTTTCTTTTAATATTTTAGGGCCACCATGGAGAGTTATGAAAAATAACTGGTTTTTTCAATCTTCGGTTGCTGGAGAGATTAGAGGTTTTACAAGTTCAGGTGTCCTACAAACTATACCTTTTTCGCCATCCCAAACAATAACACCTCTTAGTTATTCTGGGACATTTGTGCAATTTGCTATTAATGGAGTTGCCACTGGTTCTTTGGTAAATCAAGCTACTTATTCCATTTCCTTAGCATCATCCTTACATTCTTCAAATAATTACACTTATTGTCCCACCTCAAGTAGTGTAGCAATTAGTCCAACTATTCCTTCTCAAGGTGGGCCGTGGACCTACTCTTGGCAACCTGGCGGATTAACTGGAAATCCTATTAATGTTAATCCTCTAACGAATACAGTTTACACAGTTACAGCAACATCTAGTGGAGGTTGTGTTTCTACAACTTCCGTTAATGTCAGTATTAATTGCCCGCAGCCTCCATTATGTTCTGGGAATCAGGGCAACTTTGTTTTTTTAGAAGACTTTGGTTCAGGAAATATGCTCTATGGCCCAGCTTTACCTGCAGGTACAACTAATTATATTTATCAAACTGGCACTCCAGCAAATGGAACATATGTTATTTCAAATTTGAGTAACCCATCTGGCGTTAACGCTGGTTATGTAAATGATGGAGATCATACTGGAAATTTAAATGGATATATGATGGTTGTTAATTCAGATTATCCTGCATCTGAAGTTTACAGAAAGCAAGTGACAGGGCTTTGTCAAAATACTACGTATGTGTTTTCTGCATATTTATCTAATAATAATACACCCTCTACTCCCACTACTGTTTGTGGCGGATATGTATACGCTAATGTCAAATTCCAAATAGAGTACCCTCTAGGAACTATTCAAAATTTTGTTACAACAGGTAATTTACCTTTAGGATTATCAAATACAACGCTAAATTGGCAGCAGTATGGTTTTTCTTTTACAACATTGCCTGGACAAACTTCAGTAGATATTGTATTAAAAAATAACGCGCCCGGCGGATGTGGTAATGATTATGTTGTAGATGATATTTCTTTAGCTCCTTGTGGGCCAGGAGTAGCATTAAGTATTGTTCCAAATCAAACTGTTTTTTGTATTGGTGATGCGGTTGATATGCAATCAAATTTCACGTCTGGAAGTTATATAAACCCACAATATCAATGGCAGTTTAGTAATGATGGAGGTGTTACTTGGGCTAATGTAACAGGTGCTACGTCTCCTAATTATAACATATCATCCTTGTCATCTGCTCAAGGTGGACAATATCAATTATTAGTTTCAGAAAACGGAAATATAACTTCATCGTCATGTCGTATAATAGCTGGCCCAATAGGATTTTCTGTTTCTAATGGAGTCACTGTTGTTTCATCTTCAACAATTTGTTTGGGAGCAAGTTCAATAATTTCAGCCTCAGGAGTTAGCACATATAACTGGAGCAATGGAGCTACTACAAATTCAATTTCGGTCTCACCAACTTCAACAACAATTTATTCTGTAACTGGTTCAGTAGGCACTTGCACAAGTCAAGCTATTACAACAGTAAGTGTTATTCCTTCTTACTCTATTAGTGTATCTGGTAATACACTTATTTGTTCCGGCCAAACTGCAACTTTAACAGCAAATGGAGCCCCTTCTTATTCATGGAGTAACGGCGCTTCAACATCTAGTTTAGTCGTTACACCTAACGTTAATGCAACTTATAGTGCCTCGGCTTCAGGATCTCTTTGTGCAAATACATCAGCTATTACTGTAAGTGTTATTCCTATGCCAACTATCACAGTTAGTTCTAATACTTCAATTTGCCAAGGAAATGGTTCGGCAACACTCACAGCCATCGGAGCAAGTACATATACATGGACAAATTCATCGTCATTGTCATCACCAACTAGCAACAGTGTTATTGCATCACCAAATATGACATCAAGTTATACTGTGACTGGCGTAACTGGTATATGTTCTAATACAGCGGCGGTTACAGTTAGTGTTAATTTATCACCAACTATTACAGCAGTTTCATATAGTAATACAACCTGTGGATTAAGTAATGGGGCAATTACTATTTCGTCTTTACCTGTTGCTAACACTTATACCTGGAGTTCAGGAATTGGTTCAATAAGCAATTCTGTTAGTTCTTTGTCGGCTGGAAATTATACGGTATCTGCATTCAACGGTGTTTGCCATGTTTCTACTGTTGTGCCAATTTCAAGTTCCATTCCATTACAAATAATAACCAGTACAATAACGGGCTCTGATTGTGGAATAAATAATGGCAGTATATTTTTAACAGATAATTACACAAATTCTATTTATTCATGGACTCCAAATGTTTCTGCTACCAATAGTTTAACTAATCTTGCACCTGGATCATACTCTGTTTTGATTTCAAATGGAGCGTCGTGCTCAACATCTTCGGTATTTGTTGTAAATCAATTAAACGGTCCAAGTTCAATTACTGTAAATCAAAATAATACGATTTGCGAAAGTACAAATGGTAGTATTAGTATTACAAGTGTATCAAATGGTGTATCACCTTATCAATTCTCCTTTGATAATAACGGTTATACTTCTGTAAGTACATTTTCAAATTTAGCACAAGGGATCTACACTATTACTGTAAAAGACGCGAATGGTTGCGTTTATACAAACACATACACTATTGAAAAACTGTCTGTTACTTCAAATATCGAGTTAACTAAAAAATTCCCTACTTGTAACGCAAATGACGGTTCATTTGTTATCAGCAATATTACGGGAGGTACAGGTCCTTTTCTTTTAAGTTTTAATGGGCTTTTATTTGCGACAGATACAATTTTTGAAGAGGTAGGACCTGGTAGCTATTCTTTGGTTATTAGGGATTCAAATTTATGTGAAACCAATTTGATTTTAGAAATGCCAATTGATAAGAATGATTATACTCTGTATGTTCCTAATACATTTACTCCTAATAAAGATTTATTAAATGACACATGGTTTGCGAAAGCTACTTGTATTAATGCATTTAATTGTCTCATTTTTAATCGCTGGGGAGAAAAAATCATGGAGTTGAAAGATATTAATGAAGCTTGGGACGGAACCTATAAAGGTAAAAATGTACCTGATGGCGTTTATGTGTATTTAATTGAAGCAGAAACAAATGATGGTACCATCTATAAAAATGGGCACATTACTTTATTTAGATAATTTAATTAAAACTCTCAATTGCCATTTCATAGCCTTTTAATCCAAAGCCACTAATGCTTCCTTTGCAATGTTTTCCTAAATAAGAAACGTGTCTGTAATCTTCTCTTGCAAAAACATTACTGATATGAACTTCAATCACAGGTGTTTTAATTCCTGCAATAGCATCAGCAATAGCAACAGATGTATGGGTATAGGCTCCAGCATTTATTACAATGCCGTCGTAGCTAAATCCTATTTCGTGTAGTTTGTTAATCAACTCTCCTTCTACATTGCTTTGATAGTAGCTTAATTCAATATTTGGGAATTTTGTTTGTAGTGTTTTAAAATAATCTTCAAATGATTGAGTACCATAAATTTCTACTTCTCTTTTTCCTAAAAGATTCAAATTTGGACCATTGATTATTGCTATCTTTAACACGTCGTATATTTTTATTAATTCAAAAATACTCATTACTCTGCAACTTTGGAAATCAAATATTAATGATTTTAAGTACTATCTTCAGGTAGAAAAATCACTTTCAGAAAACTCTATAGTTTCGTATGAAAGCGATATTCAAAAGTTAATAGCATTTATAGAGATGTTTTATCCTTCTAAAAAGCCTTCGGATGTATCTTTACAAACCTTACAAGAGTTTTTAAAATATATTGCTGATTTTCATTTTACAGAAACAACTCAATCACGCATTATATCTGGCATCAAGCATTTTTTTAAATTTTTAGTTCTTGAAAATTACATTCAAACTTGCCCAGCAGAGTTACTAGAAACACCTCGGATTAAACGTAAACTCCCCGTTTTTTTAAGTGTAGAAGAAATTGATTTAATGCTATCTTTTATTGATAGGAGCACTCCCGAAGGCGAACGTAATTTAGCCATGCTCGAAACCATGTATAGTTGTGGTTTGCGTGTATCTGAATTAATTTCTTTAAAATTAAGCGATTTACATATTATTGATGGTTTTATTAGTGTTATTGGAAAAGGGGATAAGCAACGTTTAATTCCTATTGGAAAATCAGCTCTTCGTTTAATTGATAACTATCTCACACATCATCGCAGTCATATTAAGATTAAAAAAAATAATGAGGATATGATTTTTTTGAGCAAGCGCGGAACTCCTATTACTCGTCAAATGGTGTTTTACGTGATTAAAGATTTAGCAGAAAAAGCTGGAATAAAAAAGCCTTTGAGTCCTCACACATTGAGGCATTCGTTTGCAACTCATTTGGTAGAAGGTGGTGCCGATTTACGCGCGGTGCAGGAAATGTTAGGTCACGAAAGTATCACAACTACGGAGATTTACACTCACTTAGACCAGCATTTTCTTCGCGAAAATATTTTGAGTTATCATCCTCGAAATATTTTAAAATAATTTTTGATCTTCAATAAAGGGAGAAAATATTTTAGGAACCCTCACATTAAATCCAGTTCGTTTATTGAATTCAGTCACAAAATAAATCACTAATTCTGGCATTAATTCGTGAGTAGGAGTGTGTACAAAAAAATAGATTTCTTCTAACCCATTATCAATCCAATGTTTTAAACGAGTAACCCATTCATCCATTCTTTTGTAATCTGTTGTATGTAAATCATTTGCCACAAAACGGATAAAGGCAGTTTTTGTTGTTAAACGTTGATGCAACACATCTCTTCTGCCAGCTGTGTCAGTTGTTAAAAGTGTAAGGTTATTTTTATAAAAATAATTGCAAATGTTTTTTAATACAGCTTCGTTTTTAAACCACGATTCATGTCTTAATTCAATGGCGCATTTACTTAAAGCTACTTCATCACAAAAATCTAGTAAATCATTAATTTTCGTGCTATCATAATGAGGAGGCAATTGTAAAAAAGGCATCCCTAATTTGTGTTTAAAATACTGATTGGTTGCCATGATTTCTCTCATGTAATCCGCATTTTGTTTAATCAAAGGCGTATGACTAACAATTTGATTAACCTTCGGGCAAAATTTAAAGTCGCTAGAAGTGATGTCAATCCAATGTTCAATTGTATCTCTATCTAATGATTTGTAATGAGAGATATTTAATTCAATGCTATTAAATTGCTGACTGTAATACTTTGCCACATCTTTTGTTTTTGTTTTTTTGGGATAAATCTTACCAATAAATCCTGCTTCAGACCAAATTGGGCAGCCAACATAAACAGAACATTTATTGGCTTTTACTCCACCTAAAACTTTTACAGTACCAGTATGATCTTCTGGTAATGTAAAATCAACGGTTTCAATATTTGATAATCTTCCAAATTCCATTATTCCATTAATTCGGTTTGTTCGTCGTTATATAAATCTTTTACTGAGCCAAAGCCAATAACATCTTGCATCACGTTTCCTTCTCTCAATTCAACAGCGCGCATGAGTTTTTGTTTTCCAAATTTATCTTTTAAATCATATACAACTTTTCTGAGATGATCTTTTTTAGTATGGTCTTCAAATAAATTGTATTGAACCATCGTGTCATCCAAAAAATGTGATACCGATAATGAAATACTAATTATGCCTCTATGAATAATTTTTTCATTGCTATTATGAGTTTCAAACTCTTCAATACGATTCATAATAGCTTTATATATCTCAGCGCCATCTTGTAACGGAGAACTTACATTTAAAAAATCGGCCCACTGTTCTCCATTGGCGTAACGCACATTAAAGGCAAGCGTGTTGGCAAATATTTTACGTTTTACCATCCGCCGTTCAAGTGTTAAGCAAAGAGCAATTAATATTTCATTTATACCTTCATAAGATGCACGTTGTTCTTTGTTTAAGTGACGCATGGCCTGCATACTTTTGTAATCGTGTTCGTTATCCAAATCAATTTCTACAAAGTTTAATCGGCAATGCCAATAAAAACCAACCACACTTTTTAAAATCGCTTTTAAATTTTCGGGAGAGGCGTGGCGCATTTGTAATGGTGTTTTAATGCCGCCTTTATTTAATCTAATTTCCATTTTATCGGCAATGCCCGGAAAATCGGTTAGTTTCAATCTACCTAATACTATATCAATATTTTCGGGATTGATAATCACTAATCCATTTGGTTTTTGAATATCAGAAGCCACTTTTGCTAAAAACGAATTGGGGGCAATACCAATTGAGCATTTCAACCAATCTCCTACTTTTTCTTGAATATCTTTTTTGATGTTTTTTGCAACTTGTATGACATCCTTGTGAATTAATTCATAGTTAGTTAAATCAACCACGGCTTCATCAATACTTTTAGGATATACATTGTCACAATACGTTCTGAGAACGTCCATGATTTTAACGTGATATCGTCTATATCTCTCTGGATTTGTTTCGAGAGGAATTAAATCTTTACATAACAACACGGCTTCATTTAAACGCATGCCAGTTTTTACTCCAAATTTTTTAGCTTCAATGGAGGGAGCAATCACACAGCCAAACTTGCCGGTATATACGCAAACAGCAACCGGTCTGTCACGCAAATAAAAATTATCTTGTTGTTCACAACTAGCAAAAAAGCTATTCATGTCAACAAACAAAACGCGCGCTGTTGTTCGTGGCGAAAATTTATGATTGTCCTTGTTCATTTACAAGCACAATTTTACTACGTTTTGTGTAATGTTTTTGCTATGAATTGTAGCAAATTGTAAATAGTTGATAAATTACATCAACTCTTCAAAAGACTGAATGATGTCTTTTCTCTGCTGAGATAGCATTTGAATCACATCAGGCTGAGATGATTTTAGTTTTAATAAACGTAGGATACCCCAAGTTTTTTTACGAAAAAGAGAAAGGTGTAAACAAAATAAACTGCTTAGTGCAGATGTGAATAAGGCTAAAACAGCCCACCATGGATTAGGTGCAACAGCTTTCACTACAAAAAATATACAGGCGTAGTAAAACAAAAATAGAAATGCGCCAATTCCCATGTTAAAAGAGGCCTTAAATTCAATCACTTTTACTTTTTTAGTTGTAATAAGGTCTGTTAGCTTGTAGGGTAAATAGCTAGCAACTAATCCTTTAAAATAAATGGGCAAAGTAATGATGATATAGAGTAACCGCAGTGTAAATAATGGATAAGTGATAGATGATTGATTAGTAGGATTGACTAGCCAATCTTTAATATGATATTTTTTCAATTCTTTAAAATAGTGAACTGTTTTTTGATTTAGTTCTTTTACTTTTTCAGGCTGTATTTCTTCCGCTTTATTAATAACATCAACTACTTTGGTTGAAAATAAGAAGTCGTGTTCTAAATTATTTAATTTGAAGTTGTGCTGCTTGTAGTACTTGGTTCTGTAAACTTCTTCAAGGTGAGAAATGACTTCTTCGCTTCGCGTATGATTAATATGCACAATTAACTCTTTCATTTTAGGCGCTAAATCGGCCAAAAATTGATTCATGGTTTTGGCAGGAGCATCTTTATACGCAGCCATATAATCAATCATTTTAATGGGCTCTCCAACATTACAAAATAAGGTTCCTCTAAATTGGGATGGATCATTGTAATTAATCCCAACAGGTACAACAATTAAATCATTAAGAGCTTCAGATTCCATGGCGCCAAACACCATTCGAGGAACACCTTTTTTTAAAGGGCGCAAACGGCGTTCTTGAATACATAAACCTTCAGCAAAAATGATAATCTTTTTGTTTTTCTTTAAAAGCGAATTAACCCTTTCATAAGTCTCGTCATTTTTCTTTAATCCTTCTTTACCGCCATCTTGTATTCTAAAAATAGGAATAATACCTAAACTTTCTAATAGAATGGTCACGATGCCTTTCTTAAACGCATCACCACGAGCTAAGTATCTTAATCTAGGAGGATAAACAAGAGTAGTTAGGGCAATAGGATCCATAAATGCATTCGGATGATTAACGGCAACGATAACTGGACCTTTTACCTTTAAATTTTGTGCATTTTTAATAGTAGCTTTTTTGAAAAAAACAGCGATTACAAAACCTAAGTAATATTTAAGAATGTGCCAAAGCATAATAACGAATAGAGAGTAAACATAATAAAAAGAAATTAAAAAAAATCCCCTTTTTGCAGAGCTAAAGAGGATTTTTTTTTATAAAATTAATTATCCAATTGGAGGCGGTGGAGGAGGCATTGCGCTAAAAACAGCAGATAATTCAGCTTGTGTTTCTGCGGCTAACCAGCCTGCCATGCCTTGTTTCCAAACTAAGCTTTGACGATTAAATTGTCCCGATGTAACCATGACTTGTAATTGCTGTATAGTAAAAGGACCAGTTTGCGCTCCGTTTACGGCTACAAAAAATTGAGTTACTGGTGGTGGCGGGGGAGGTGTATTAATGCCAGTATTGGCCATATTTTGGTTCATCATGTTTGTAACCATATTACCCATTCCCATTCCAACTCCCATTCCTATACCTGCGCCACCTAATCCTTGATTGTTTGCAGCATCTTTTATAGCATTAGCCGCATTAAATTGAGCTAATTTAGCAGTGTCAATAGCACCTAAACGAGAATAATTGAAAATTTCTTTTTTCAATTCTTCTGGCATAGAAACGTTTTCAACTAAAAATTTTGTAATAGTTAATCCGTATTCAACAAAATCTGTATTTATTTTTTCTTGACCTAGTTTTGATAATTCATCTAAGTTAGCTGCAAATTTTTCAATAGGAATATTCCCTTCACCAACCGCATCAGTAAATTTGGTTACGACTAATGTTTTTAATTGTTCTGCTAATTCATCTGTTGTATATCTATCTTGAGTGCCAGCAATTTCCTTTATAAACTTTCCTCCATCGGTAACACGATAAGCAAAATTACCAAAACTGCGTAGTTCTATGAATCCGAAGCGAGGATCGCTCACGGTTATTGGGTTTTTTGTACCCCATTTTTGATCAATAAACTGTTTGGTGCTTACAAAAAATACATCTGCTTTAAAGGGACTATTAAAACCGAATTTCCATCCTTTTAAAGTAGATAAAATTGGCATGTTTTGAGTACTTAGGGTATGCATTCCAGGTTGAAATACATCTGCAATTTGACCTTCATTCATAAATACAGCAATCTGACTTTCACGCACAGTCAATTGAGCACCCATTTTTATTTCGTTTTGAAAACGAGGAAATTTATAAACTACCGTATCATTTGTATTATCCGTCCAATCGATAATATCTATAAATTCATTTCTTAATTTGTCGAACAATCCCATTTTTTTGTTTTTTAAAGTTTATACTAAAGTAAATAATTTCTTTATAAACTAAGTTAAAATTATCTTAAAATTAATTACGGAAACTTCGATTTAACAAAGTAATAGTTATGGGATTATATAATTTGGGCTCGCCCCCGCAAAAGTACAGCGGGGTCGGGCTTTTCGTTTCAATCTTTTTGTAAAAGATGCACAAAAAGGATTTTCACTGCAATCCCTCGCTCAAAATAACGCACACTCCATCAATTTCATCAAAAACTTTGTTAAGTTTACAATCTGTGGTTACAAAAAAACTCATAATTATAATAGGTGGCGGTGCTTCAGGATTTTTTTCAGCAATTAACGCTGCTATTAATTTCCCTGAAACTAAAATTATCATTTTAGAAAAATCAAATAAGATTTTATCAAAAGTTAAAATTTCGGGCGGAGGAAGATGCAATGTTACCAATCATTGCTTTGAAAATATTGAGCTAATTAAAAATTATCCTCGTGGCGAAAAAGAATTAAGGCAAGTTTTTTCTCAATTTTCGGTTCAAGATACCATTGATTGGTTTTTAAAACGAGGAGTAAAATTAAAAGTGGAGCCAGATGGAAGGATGTTTCCCGAAAGTAATTCGAGTGAGTCTATTGTGAATTGCTTTTTATCAGAAACTCAAAAACACGACATTAACATTAATTTAGAGGAAGAAGTTTTATTAATTGATAAATCTGAAAAAGATATTTTAACGGTGAAAACCACCAAACAAACATATACAGCAAATGCTGTTATTTGTAGTATTGGCGGTCATCATCAAATAAAAAATTATCAATTTTTAAAAAATTGTGGTCATACCATTGACGATTTAATTCCGAGTTTATTTACATTAAACTTACCTCAAAGCAATATTAAAGAGTTAATGGGATTAAGTGTAAAAAATGGGACTGTAAAAGTTAATGGCACTAAACATCAATATACTGGGCCTGTTCTAATTACGCATTGGGGCTTAAGCGGACCAGCGGTTTTAAAACTATCGGCCTTTGCCGCTTACGATTTTTATAAATTAAATTATGAAGCAGGTATTTCTGTAAACTGGACAGGAACATTAAATGAAGAGCAGTTAAAAGAAGAATTAAGTTTGCAATTGGGTTCAAAAGCTTTAATAGTTAATACGCCTTTATTTGAAATACCTAAGCGTTTGTGGGAATATTTAGTGTTGAGGTCAGATATTTCCACTACAAAACCATGGATTGAATTAGGCAAAAAACAATTGAATAAATTGGCTCAGGTTTTAACCAATGATTCGTATAACATGAAAGGGAAGACCACTTTTAAAGAAGAATTTGTAACAGCAGGCGGTATTAATTTAAAAGAAGTGAATTTTAAAACGATGGAAAGTAAATTAGTGCCTCACTTATTTTTTTGTGGAGAGGTGTTAAATATTGATGGAATAACTGGAGGTTTTAACTTTCAAAATGCTTGGAGCACAGCTTGGATTGCTTCAAAGAATGTACTTAACTAAACCTAATAGCTTTTATTGGAGTTATCTTGTTTAAAATCAAAGTTGGTAAAAACATCATAACCAAGCAAGTAATAATTGTTCCCACATTAATTAATAAAATGTGAATGATGGATAAGTTAATTGGAACTGCATTTAGGTAATAGGTTCGAGGATCTAAAGGCAAGAAATTAAATTGAGATTGTAACAAACAAAAACCTATGCCAATGATATTACCAAATAGTAAACCTTTTAATAATAACTGAAGCGACACATGGAAAAATATTTTTCTAACATTTGCGTTTGCTAAACCTAAAGCCTTTAAAATCCCGACTAAATTTGTACGCTCTAAGATAAGAATGAGTAAGGCTGAAATCATATTAATAGCAGCCACTAATACCATTAATGTGATAATAATAATGGCATTTACATCAATCATATCCAACCAGCTAAAAATAGAACTTTGTAATTGCTTTACTGACGCTATCGTGTAATTATAACCAATCACATCATTTAAGTTTTCTAAAGAAGGTTCTAATAAATTAAAATCATTTAAATACACTTCATAACCAGCTACTTCATTTCCTTGCCAATAATTTAATTTTTGAATTTGTTTTAAATCTACAAAAACTAAATTTTTATCAAAGTCCGAAAAACCAGTGTTAAAGATGCCTTTCACATAAAAGTCTTTCACACGAGGCTCGTAGTCGATATAATTTTTGCCATTAAATGTTGTATCTTCTAATTTCTTTTTAGTCATAAAATACACCAATAACTTTTGATTCAATTTTAAGTGTAGTTTATTAGCAAGAGTTTGTGAGATAAAAATATCTTTACTAATAGAATCTTTATTTATTGATAATACATCGCCTTCAGTTACATATGGTTTTAAAAAGCTCCAATCATAATCCGTTGAAACACCTTTTAAAACAATTCCTTCATTTTCCGTTTTTGTTTTTAAAATCCCATTTTTTGTAGCAAAAGCTTGTATGTGTTTTACGTTATTCGCTGATTTTATGTTTTTTAAAAGATCATCATCAAATGTAATTGGGTTTGGCTCAAAGGATTGATTTGGGTCATAATCATTAATTTGAAGATGAGACGTAAAAGTGGTGATTTTTTCTATGATTTGTTTTTGAAAACCTGTCACTACCGACATCGTTATAATCATAACGGCCACTCCCAAGGCGATTCCAGTAATACCTATTTTAACAATAGGGCTAGAAATTTTGTCTTTTTTCTGACCTTTGTTAAGTATACGGGACGCGATATAACGTGAAAAATTCATCAGTTGTAAATATAATGAATTTTATGATTTAGTGTTTTTTATGTATTGACATCAAGCCATTGCGTGATGTATTTATTATATTTACGTTGTAAATTCGAGTTATTATATGAAATTATATATATATATAGTTGTATTGTTTTTTTATTCATTGTTTTTGTTTCCTCAAGTTGGCATTCAATCATATCAGTCGATAACAACTGGTGCCCAACAAATTGAGGAATACTTGCCAAAATTAAAAAATAAAAAAGTGGCCATTGTTACTAATGCTTCTGGAATTATTGGAAGTAAACACTTGGTTGATACTTTATTAAAACATAAAGTAAAAATCGCGAAAATATTTGGTCCCGAGCATGGCTTTAGAGGAACTGCTGATGCTGGTGAAAAGGTAAAGAGCGGAAAAGATGCATTAACCAATATTACAGTTGTGTCTTTATATGGTTCTCATAAAAAGCCCACGAAAGAGGATTTGAAAGGAGTAGATATTGTTGTTTATGATATACAAGATGTAGGCGTTAGGTTTTATACATACATTTCTACGATGACTTATGTAATGGAAGCCTGTGCTGAAAATAATAAAGAATTAATCATTTTAGATAGACCAAATCCAAATGGATTTTATATTGATGGCCCTATAATGACGGATAAATATAAATCATTTTTGGGATTGCATAATATTCCTATAGTTTACGGTATGACATGTGGTGAATATGCGAAAATGGTGAACGGTGAAGGATGGATGAAAACTAAATTAAAATGTAAGTTGGTTGTTATTCCATTAAAAAACTATGACCGAACAAAATTTGTTTCAGGATTGCCAGTAAAACCATCTCCAAATTTACCAAATGATACAGCGGTTTTATTGTATCCTAGTTTAGGCTTATTTGAAGGAACCATTGTGAGTTTAGGAAGAGGAACTGATTCGCCTTTTCAAGTGATTGGAAGTCCCACTTCGGCTACTTTTAGATATAATTTCAAACCAATTTCAAATACAATTTCTAAAAAGCCAAAGTATCAAGATACATTGTGCTATGGTGTTGATTTAAGACCTTTATTTAATCAACAGTTACAGCGTAAATCAATAGATGTAAGTTGGGTTGCCTTATTTTATAATCAAACACCTGAAAAACAAGCTGTTTACTTTGATAAAAATTTCAATTATCATTCGGGTAATGATGAGTTACAGATGCAAATTAAAGGTAATAATTCGGAAAAAGATATAAAAGCTTCTTGGCAGCCAGCTTTAGAAACCTTTAAAAAAATACGTTCAAAGTATTTGATTTATAAGGATTTTTAGTTTTGTTTATTGAATTAGAGACCTTACATTTGCCCTGTAAAACTAGGAGAGGTGTCAGAGTGCCTGCCTGTCGGCAGACAGGGTCGAACGGTTATCACTAATTATCATAAAATGTTATAAATGGAATTTTATGTTTATGCCATCTCAAGCATATCAAGAAATTATATTTACGCTGGATTAACATCTGATATGGAAGAGCGAATAAAAAGACACAATCTTGGTTATGAGCAGACTACCAGACCATACAAGCCATTTTTATTAATATATAGCGAAGTTTGTAAAGATCGAATAGAAGCGAGACTTAGAGAAAAATATTGGAAAAGTGGAATTGGAAAAGAAAAACTAAGATTAATTAGAGAGCATATAATTAATAACCAAAATTAAATCATACTTTTGTGTATAAAAAAAGGAGAGGTGTCAGAGTGGTCGAACGAGCAAGCCTGGAAAGTTTGTATACGGGAAACTGTATCGTGGGTTCGAATCCCACCTTCTCCGCAAAAATAATAAAGGCGCGATAATGCGCCTTTATTATTTAGTTATTATCACCTCCAAAGTAATTTTTTTCAATAATATCGGCGTTAGTGGCTATATCCCAAATCACTTCATTTAAAATAATTTCATTTGTCAGTTCTATAGGTTGAACGGCATGAATCACTACTGATTCGCAAGGCATTCCATCTAATTTTTTATCATTTGTTATTACTACCGAGCAGTAGGTGCAGTAACTACTTTCTTTTAACATTTGATAAAGATTAATATTTGGTGTATAAACTCCGCATCGGCTATTAAAATAAAATACATCTTTTCCTTGATAACGCTCTTTAATAACCCAAGCATAAACGTATTGGTATCTTAATGTGCCATCCGTTTGTTTCATAGCAACATCTAATCTAAATACACCGGGAGAAGTTTCATCTAATTTATATTTCCATTTCTCACTGATGTTTGTTAAAGCGGTTTTTAAATCCATTTTTTTCAGTTTTAATATGTAACATTAAAAATAATAAATTATTTAAATCAAACGGTTATTAAACAAATAAAGTCAATATCTTTAAGGTTTTATAGATTACATACATAAACCGATTTATAACTTTACACAGTGTCGGAAAACAAGGATAAAATAATAATTGACCCAAATTTAAGCTCGTTTTTTTCTTTAAAAGATGTACTTAAATACAAGAACTTGTTAAGTAATTTAGCGAGGCGTGATTTTTTAATTCGCTACAAACAAGCTTTTGCAGGAGTTATGTGGGCATTAATTAAGCCTTTAATTAGTATTTTAGTTTTTGGATACATCTCCAGTAAAATAAATAATACAGAAAATACGGCAACAAATTTTGTTTATGTTGCGTCAGCTATGTTATTATGGCAGTTGTTTTCAAATGTTTATAACGATGTCAGTAATTCAATCATAACTAATTCCAATCTGTTTTCTAAAGTTTACTTCCCTAAAATTATTATTCCGTTAAGTACAATTTTGGTTTGTTTGGTAGATTTTCTGATTTCATTAATTATTTTAATTGCATTATTTGTTATAGCAGGGCAAACTATTCATTGGCATATTATATTGGCACCCATATTTATAGTATTGACATTAATTAATGGTTTTGGAATTGGATTGTATTTTGCTACAATTAATGTAAAATTTCGTGATGTGAAATTTATTGTACCTGTTATATTACAATTTGGCATGTACGTTACACCTGTTATTTTTAGTACACAATATTATTTAGATAGGTTGCCAAAATGGCTACATTGGTTATTTTGCTTAAACCCAATGGTTGGTGCTATAGATGGGTTTAAATATGCTTTATTTGGAGGAGATGTGATTTATAATACGACTTATTTCCTAATGTCGATATTAGTGTCATTTTTGTTTTTATTTATAGGCATAAAGTACTTTTATAAATTTGAACGCAGTTTTGTTGATTATATCTAATGGGTTTAATAATATCCTCTAATTAGTTTTTTCTTAATATTAAAATAGATTAAAAAGTAAAAAATGATAGAATACGAAAATTTAAATAATTTAAATAAATCATTATTTGATGAGTATAAAATTGCATTTTATGAGGTTTTAGAAAGTGGATGGTATGTTCTAGGTACTAAAGTTAAAGAATTTGAAAAACAATTTTCCGAGTATTGCAGCACAAATTATTGCGTAGGAGTTGCAAACGGCTTAGATGCATTAAATTTATCACTTCGCGCCTTTAATTTTGAAAAAGGGAGCGAAGTTTTAGTGCCCTCAAATACATATATCGCTACCATTTTATCAATTGTAGATAATGGATTGCAACCAATATTAATTGAACCGAATATCAATACTTATAATATTGACCCCACTTTACTAGAACAGGCTATAACAGCTAAAACTAAGGCAATTATGGTTGTTCATCTATATGGTAAAGTGTGTGATATGGATCCTATTTTAGCAATTGCTAAAAAACATAATTTAAAAGTCATTGAAGATTGTGCTCAATCTCATGGAGCGAAATATAAAGGTCAATTATCTGGTAGTTTTGGCGATTATGCAGCACATAGCTTTTATCCTACAAAAAACTTAGGTGCCTTAGGTGATGCAGGAGCTGTAACAACAAACAGTGAAGAACTTGCAAATAAAATTAAAGTACTAAGAAATTATGGTTCTGAAGTGAAATATTACAACGAAGTGGTAGGTGTAAATTCAAGATTAGATGAATTGCAGGCAGCCTTGTTGTTAGTGAAATTAAAGTATATGGAACGTATTACGTCTCATAAACGTGAATTAGCTTCGGTTTATTTAAATGGCTTAAAGTCGGATTTCATCAAGCCTCAAGTTCATTCAGATTATTTTGATGTGTATCATATTTTTAATATTCGCCACCCAAAACGCGATGCTTTAAAAGATTATTTATTAAAACACGATATTAAAACTGAGATTCATTATCCCGTTGCTCCAAATAAACAAAAGGCAATGAAAGGTATTTTAGATCAGCAGTCAACTCCAATTGCTGAAGAAATTCATCAAACAACATTAAGCTTACCGATTTCTTATTTTCATACAACTGATTCGGTAGAAAAAGTTGTAGAAGTGATGAATGCATTTTAAATTTGTTAGTTTTTAAATTCCTTGAAATAGTAAAATTGAATAATAATTTTGCTATGAAGTTTTCTCACCTTTTAATTTGGCAACTAAATTGCTAGATATTGGATATTCAAATCTTCTAGCAAATAGATGCTTAGATTCTTTGAGTTTTAAAAAATCGCTATCGTCTAATACCGCAGGAATATTGCCGTTTCTAAATTCCCATTCAATGTATCGTAAATTGTCATTTACAACACTATTTTTAAATGGAGAATTCATAATAATTGTTTGAAAATATATTTCTTCTGCACAAAAAGTATATTCGAACAGTTTTATAAAATTTGGATTTATTTCATTATAGTCATTAATATACTTGCAACAATCATAGCTAAATGTCCACCATGTTGAGCCACCATGCAAGCTCATGTTGTTAAATTTTAATGAACGCTTGTAGCCTATTTTTTTCTGGAAGTTAATAATTTTTCTAATGTAGTTTTGATACTTTCCTTTTCCATCTATAATATCGTAAAAGTTGTAAAATTGAAGTCTGTCCATGCCTCCATTTTCCCATGTTTTCGCAGGTAATGAAAAGTGTTCCATAAATTGAGTTCCTTTATGTTTTTTTAAAAAATCAGAGAAATAAGCGGAAGGTTTAATAGGGAAATCATGACCGCTAATTAAGTGAATATATTCCGTTTCTCTATCTTGTAACGCTTCTTTTAATAAAAATAAAGTGCATTTTAAATGATTAACGCCGCCCCAATTTGTTTTAAATGCTTGGCTAATAAACACCTTTTTTGAACTTTGTTTTAGGCTAAAAATCTCTTCTTCAGAAATATGACTTTTTTTATCAATATGAATGTAAAAACTACAATTGTTATCAAAATAATCAATGATAGATTTTAAATGATGAAAGTTTTTGTATGCCGTTATTAAAAACGCTTGCTTCATGTTTTTTAATTTTTGTAATAAAAATATTTGATAGATAATGAATGCTCATTTTTGTAAAAGAATTGCTTTTATTACCTATTTAATTCAATAATGTTACGATTTTTTTTGTTAATTTTATACGTTATATAGTTCTTTTATTCATCCATAAATACCAAATATATTTTAATTTGAAATTTCATTTTTAAATTAAAACTAGTAAATGAATTTTAGAATATTATAATAATAAAACAAAAAGGATATAATATATTTAATGAGTAACTCAATAATAAAAGTTGAAGGATTAAGTAAGCATTATTTGCTAAATAAAACTGTTACTCAGAAGAGTGATACATTGTACGGTAATTTTATAAATGGATTAAAAAACATAAAAAATATTAGTCAAAAAAAGGAAACCGCCGATTTTTGGGCATTACAAGATGTGTCCTTTAATGTTGAAAAAGGAGATAGAGTAGGAGTGATTGGTAGAAATGGAGCTGGAAAATCTACTTTGTTAAAAATATTATCTCGTATAACCCCACCAACAAAAGGAAAAGTTGAATATGTAGGACGAATGGCATCATTGCTAGAAGTTGGGACAGGTTTTCATGGCGATTTATCTGGACGAGAAAACATTTATTTAAATGGTTCTATTTTAGGTATGACTAAACATGAAATCGATAGAAAATTTGATGAAATTGTTGATTTTTCGGAAGTAGAGAATTTTTTAGATACTCCTGTTAAACGCTACAGTAGTGGTATGTATGTGCGTTTAGCATTTGCTGTAGCTGCTAATTTGGAACCAGACATTTTAATTGTAGATGAAGTGTTGGCTGTTGGAGATGCTGCATTTCAGAAAAAGTGCTTAGGTAAAATGAATGACGTAAGTAGTAAGGAAGGAAGAACAATTTTATTCGTTAGCCATAACATGGGTGCTGTTCAAAATCTATGTAATAAAGGTTTGTTTTTGCAAAAAGGAAGAGTAATGGATTATGGAAACATTTCAGATACAATTAAAAATTATTTGGATGTAGGAAATACTATTTCGAGTTCTGTATTTACTTTTGAAGACAGTCCTAATTTCAAAATTTCAAAAGCCTATTTTACTAAAGTAGAATTGAAAGATAAAAAAGGAGAACTTTGTTCTGATTATCCAGTGGGCGATACAATTGATATTCATATGCAATTTGAATCAACAATTGCGCTAGAAGGAACGGTTGTTGGTTTTGGAATATTGTCAGCTACTGAATTACCAATAATTACAACTTGGTCGAGACCCGAAAATTTTAAAGTAGGGTTAAATGAAATTGTGTTTACTTTTGAAAAAGTGTATTTAGTTCCTGGAACATATAAGATAGTTGTTGGTATTTCGAGAGGAAATGAATCTTTAGATTATAATCCTAATGTAGTTTTCTTTAACATATCTGACATAATAAATATGCCCGAATCAAATAGGGTTGTTAATACAAACAGCGGGATTTTATTAAATCAATTTCCGTATAAAATTTTGTAATCGTAAATTAAAAGTATTAGTACCATATGTTTAATAGAGAAAAATATATAAATAGCCCAATTGATATTGAATTTGAATTGCTTTTACTTTTGGATAAAGACAAAGTAAAAGCAGTTTTTGATATTGGAGCCTGTGAAGCCGAAGACTCTATTCGTTATTCCTTATTGTTTCCTAATTCAACGGTTTATGCTTTTGAGCCTCGAATAGATAATTTAGCTATTGGACAAGCGTCAATTTTAAAATATAATTGTAAAAATATTGTTTTAGAAAATATAGCTTTAAGTAACAACAATGGAACTGCCGAATTTTTTCTTTCAGAAGGTCAACCAAAAGATGCTTCAAAAGAATTAGAGTGGGATTTTGGTAATAAATCAAGTTCATTATTACCACCTACAGATGAGATGAAAAAACACACCTCTTGGTTGGAATTTAATAAAAAAGTGGAAGTTCAAACAAAACGTTTAGAGGATTATGTGAAACTAAATCAGGTTGATTATATTGACTTTGCTCATATTGACGTTCAAGGGGCTGAATTAATGGTTTTGGAAGGAGCAGGAAATTTTTTGAAAAACATCAAGTTGATTTGGATGGAAGTGGAAGCGGTAGAATTGTATAAGAATCAACCACTGAAAAATGATGTTGAACGTTTTATGCAAAAAAATTATTTTGTTAATATTTTAGATACAGTGAATGAAGTCGCAGGCGATCAATTATATGCTAACTTAAATTATTTTGATTCTGTAAAAATAGATTCGTTTAAAAAAGCCAGAAGAAATAGAGCTCGTAAAGAGAAAATAAAATCATTTTTTGGTCTTAAATAACTACATGAATCAAATCAAATAGTGAACGATAATTTAGATATTCCAATTACGGTTTTAATGCCTGTTTATAACTCTTCTTTGTTTTTAAAAGAAGCAATTGAAAGTATTTTAAATCAAACTTATCGAAATTTTGAATTTATCGTTATAAACGATGGTTCAACAGATATTAGTGAAAGTATTATTCAAGGCTATCAAGATCCTAGAATTGTCTATGTAAAAAATAATACGAATAAAGGATTAATTTATTCCTTAAATAAAGGTATTTCTTTAGCTAAAGGTATTTATATCGCGAGGATGGATGCGGATGACATTTCTTCTTTAGATAGATTCGAGAAACAGATTAGCTTTTTGAAAAACAATCCTGATATTGATGTATTAGCAACAAAAATAGTTTTAATAAACCAAGATAATCAAGAAGTTGGAATTTGGCCTGAGGAATACGGAATTGTAACTAAAGACGAGATTATAAATACATTACCTATAATAAATTGTATAGCTCATCCCACAGTAATGATAAGAAGAAGCGTGTTTGAATACACTCAGTATAATAATTATTATAAAAACAATGAAGATTGGGGTTTGTGGCTAGATGTGTTATCTTTTAAAAAGAGTATTGCTAAATTGCCAGAGATTTTGTTAAAGTATCGTGTTCATGATTCTAGTACAACGGTCTCTACAAATAAATTAGGCGTTAATAAAAAAATAGTTTCATTTAAATATCAATACGTAAAACATAAACTTTTCAAGTTTAAGTTCAGAAATACAGATAAAAAAGTATTAAAGTCTTTGATTAAGGATTTTATGAAATATGCACTCGAATCAATATCTCCGAGAATTTATTCTATTGTTTTAAGTTTAATGAAATTAAATAAGGCTAACTTTATTAAACAATATTTTGCCGCTAAAAAAATATTTAAAAGTGCTCAACATAAAGTCCCAATTGTTTATTTTTTTCCTTCATTCCATACAGGTGGAGCAGATAGAGTTCACGCTTCTATATTAGAAGCGGTAAATCAAAAGAATAGTTTAACAATTATTACTTCAAAATCCGATAATCACGCCTTTTATAAACAGTTTTCTCAATATTCAACAGTAATAGAAGTTTATGATTTAATAAAATTAGAATTTGGAAAACGTTGGCTTTATAAAAAACTGAACAATATCTGTACTGCAAACATTTCTGTAAATTTCTTTGGTTGTAATTCTGAGTTTTTTTATGAGGCTATTCCACATTTACCAGTTCAAACTAATTGTTTTGATTTAATTCATGCTTTTGTACATAAATATGAATCAGGCCCTGAAAAATGGAGTTTGCCATGTGTTAGTCGATTGAAAAACAGAATTGTAATTAATCAAAAAACTAAATTAGATTTTATTGAGTTATATAAAAAACATCATATTTCTGATAATTTAATATCTAATATAGTGACGATTCCAAACTTTGTCGAATCTCAAAATCAATTACCTCAAAAAGAAACAAATGTTTTTAAAATTGGATTTGTAGGAAGAGGAAGTGAAGAGAAACGAGTTGATTTGATTGCAAAACTTGCCAATAAAATGTCAAGTTTGAATTCATCTATTCAATTTCATTTTGTTGGAGATGTAAAATGGGCTATTCCTGAAGCTCTTCATAAGTTTTGTGTTTTTCATAATGTTGTATCAGATGAAAAGGAGTTGCAAAGTCTGTATAAACAGTTTCATGTAATTATGATAGCTTCTTCAAGAGAAGGTTTTCCTATGGTCATCATGGAAGGAATGATGAATGGAGCTGTTCCATTGAGCACAAATGTAGGGGGGATTTCAGAACATGTTATACCTAACGAAAACGGTTTTTTAATAAATTCGACATCGGAATTCGATATAATGAATGAGTTTGAAGAAAAACTGAACAGCTTAAATAATAATAGAGAAGAGTTGCAGAGATTGTCATCTAATGCTTATCAATATGCGTTAACTCATTTTAGTAAAGAACATTTTTTTAAATCATATTCTACATTATTAAATTAATATGATAAGCATGTTTTTGAAAATATTTAATTTTTTTTTATCAGATAGAAGTTTTCCTTATCCCCATTTGTATTCTCCGTTTGGTATTCCTAGAGAAAAAATAAAAAACAGAAACTTTAAGGTCAAATTGCTGATAGATCCTACACCTAAATATTTTGTATTAAAGAGAGTTGTAGACAAGCTACGATATGATAAAGTGGTATTGGTTCATGGATGCGAGCCCCCAGAACTTAATAATATTAGTAATCAGGTTATAAAATATGCTAGTTCCTTTACAAAAGTGTACAGTTTTGATTTTAAAGTTTTAAACGCGGTACCGAATAGTGAACTTTTTTGTTTTGGTTCGTGTTGGATAAGTGATGAGAATAATTATGATAACAGATTTAATACTAATAAAAATTTTAAATTAAGTTTTATTAAAAGTTCTAAAAATCAATTAGAGGGGCATAAATTTAGGACAGATGTTGTACAATTGCTAAATGGAAATTATTCTTTTGAGGTATTGTTTCCGAAACAAAGAATTGATTCAAAAGAATCGCTATTTATAGACTCAATGTTTCACATTACAATCGAAAATGTTAAATGTGAAAATTATTTTACTGAAAAAATAATAGATTGTTTTATGAGTTATACCTTGCCAATTTATTGGGGTTGTCCTAATATTGATAAGTACTTTGATATTAATGGTATTATAGTGATTAATTCAATAAGTGAACTAGAAAATGTTTTAACAAATTTAAAAGAGGAAGAGTATTTTAATAGATTAGATTCAATAAAGAGGAATTTTGAAATAGCAAAGGAGAAATATGCTTTTTTCTTTCAACGATTAAATCATTTAGTTGATAGTGTAAAATAATGAATAAACCAAAAATATCCATCATTATACCTTGTTATAATTATGCTCATTTCTTGTCGGAGTGTTTTGAAAATCTTAAAAACCAGACGCATACCAATTGGGAATGTTTAATAGTTGATAATGCTTCTACCGATAATTCTAAAGATGTTATTCAGTCACAAGCAGCATTAGACAATAGAATAAAATATTTGTATCAGCCTATTAAGGGACCTTCTGCTGCGAGAAACCTTGGAATTAAAGAGGCAAAAGGGGAGTTTGTTCAGTTTTTAGATGCAGATGATTTATTGGAAGGAAATAAATTAAAGAATGGTGTTTCTATTTTTAATAATCATCCAGATGCAGCTATTGTTTATTCTGATATGAGGTATTTTGCACATGGTAATAAAAATGAACTGTTTTACGCCATGCAGCTAAATAAAATTCATGATAAACCATGGATGTGTTATGCGCAAGGTCGAAAAAGGGAGATGTTGCCAGATTTGTTAAAAGCAAATATTATGGTAATAAGTTCTCCTCTCGTCAAAAAATCTGCTTTGGATGAGATTGGTTATTTTGATGAAACTTTGGCTTATAACGAAGATTGGGAACTTTGGTTAAGATTTGCTTTCGCGAATAAAAAATTCATATTGGATAAAGAAAATGATAGTATAACATTAATCAGGGTTCATAAAACGAGTCATAGCAGTAATAATGCGTTTAAAATGTTTTTGGCAGGATTAAGAATAGGGTACAGATATGAAAATTTAATAGATGATTCTTTTTTAAAAAATAAGTTTAAGAAAAAAACAGCCTATGCTATTTATTCTTTAGATAAAATTATTTTTGAAAAGCGAGAAGATTTAGAGTTTTTGAAAGAGTCTTTAAAGTTATTAGTTAAGGTTTTACCTCATAAAAAATATTTATCTTGGTTGAGTCTAATTGAACAAGGGAATAAATCAGCATTAATCAATTCCATTAGATTTAATTATTTGATTAGCTATTTGAAATTTACAATTAAAAATGTCTAAGGTTACAGTTTCGATATGCATACCAACTTATAATCAGGTTGAATACTTAAAAAAATGTATTCAATCCATTCTTATACAAGATTATTTAGATTATGAAATAGTAATATCTGACGATTCGACAACCGACACAGTAAAAAACTATATAGATTCTCTTGGCTTAAACGATAAAATCAATTATTATAGAAATACTCCTGCGCTAGGAACTCCCGAAAACTGGAATCATTCTATTTCAAAATCTCAAGGAAAATATATTAAAGTTCTACATCACGATGATTTTTTTACTGAAACCAATAGTTTAGCTCAGTTTGTTTCCTTATTAGTGAATAATCCAAAATCAGACTTTGGATTTTCGGCTACCTTAGTTTGTAATATAAAGACCAATAGAAACTCAATACACACTTGTTCTCAAAATCAATTAGCTAAACTTAAAAACGAATATCATTATCTGTTTTTTAAAAATTTAATTGGAGCGCCAAGCGCCACGATTTATAAAAAAGAAATGGCTGTGAAATTTGATAACACATTTAAATGGTTAGTTGATATTGATTTTTATATATCGGCTTTAACAAAAAACAATAATGTTCAGTATATTGATAAGCCACTTATTTGTACCATTCATGGAATGGAAACTCAAGTGACACAGCAAATAGAGTATGATAAAACGGTGCAAATAAGAGAACATGTATTATTGTTTTCTAAATTTATCAATCAAGTAAAATCTCAAAAAAATTATTTTGCTTTTTTTGATGAATTGTTTTTGAGATATGAAGTCAATTCTATGGAGGATTTAAAACAAATTTGTGAAGTACCAGAGAACTTAAATGAATTTTTCAATCAAGTGTTTCAGAATTTACACAAATTTAAAACGCTGAAACGAATTAAATATAGATTGCTAAATAGTAAGTACAATAGACGTTATTTTAAAATAGAAAAATATTAGTTGTGATAGTTGTTAAGTTAATGGGTGGTTTGGGTAACCAATTGTTTCAGTATGCAACTGGAAGGGCCTTGGCATTGAAACATAATACGGAACTAAAATTAGATTTAAGCCTTTTAAATGCAGATCCGAAAAACGTTTATACGAAACGTGAATTAGAATTACATGTATTTAATATAACAGCTTCAATTGCGTCTAATAATGAATTAGAAATGTTTTATAAACGAACCTTTTTCCAAAAGGTCGTAACTAAGTTGTTTCCATCTTTTCCTTCAAAATATTTTATTGGAAATCAAAAAGGGTTTGAATACGATGAAGCTTTTGAATCATATCCCAATAATTCATACTTAAATGGCTATTGGCAATCTGAAAAATATTTTAGTTCTATTCGAGCTATTTTATTAAAAGAACTAGTCATTAAAAAAGAAAAGACGCCGCTTTGTAAATCAACCAAAGACTTAATTTTAAATTCTAATTCAGTTAGTTTACATATTAGAAGAGGGGATTATGTTTCAAATAAAAATGCTACTGTATCTCATGGAATCTTAAACCTAGAGTATTATGATAAAGCACTGGCTTATCTAAATGAATTACATAAAGATTTAAAAGTTTTTATTTTTTCGGATGATATGGATTGGGTTAAAGCTAATTTAAAGTTTACTAGTGAATGTGTTTATGTTGATTTTAATACGGGAGAGAATAGCGTGTTTGATATATATTTGATGAGTCAGTGTAAACATAACATAATTGCCAATAGTAGTTTTAGTTGGTGGGGAGCTTGGTTAAATCAAAATCCACAGAAAACGGTCATTGCTCCCGAAAAATGGTTCGCCAATAAAAATTTAGACACAAAAGATTTAATACCGAATTCATGGCTAAAGATGTAAATCCTTTGATATCGGTTTTAATGCCAGTATATAATGGTCAGCAATATCTTGCGGAGGCTATTGAAAGTATTTTAAATCAAACATATAAGCATTTTGAGTTATTATTGTTAGATGATGGTTCAACTGATAACAGTGAACAAATTATTAAAGGTTTTGAGGATTCAAGGATTGTTTATTTAAAAAACGAAACCAATAAAGGATTAATCTTTACACTTAATAGAGGAATAGGCTTAGCAAAAGGAACATTTATTGCTCGTATGGATGCAGATGATATTTCTGTTTCTACTCGATTTGAAAAGCAAATTTTGGAATTTGAAAAAGATGAAAATTTAGTTGTTTGCGGATCATTTATAAAGACATTTGGCAGTGGAACTGAAGAATATATTAGTCATATTCCAGTGACTAATGCTCAAATTTTGTCATCTATATTTTTTGCCTGTCCTTTCGCTCATCCAAGTGTGATGATAAAAAAAGAATCTTTGCTTCATTTAAATGAATTTTATAGAGAAGATTATAAGCATTCAGAAGATTACGATTTATGGAGTAGATTAGTTTTTGTGGGTAATAGTAAAAATATACCTGAATTTTTATTGAATTATAGAGTTCATGATAAACAAGTATCAACCGTATTTGAAGATCATAAGTATCAAAGTGTTTCAAAAATTCAAACCAATTTGTTATCACAATTCAATATTATACCAACAGACTCAGAGTCTAAATTTTTATTGAATTTATTTAAGGGCGTTAGCAAACAAGATGAAAATTATTTAAATTTAGGAGTAATATTTTTAGATAAATTATATCATCAATTTGCTACTAAGTATCCCAAATATTTAGAAGAACATTCAAAGGTATTAGTATCTAGATGGGTTAAAGTATGCGGTAATTCAGGAATGGGCTTATTGAATATAAAATTAGCCTTCAAATTGCCATTTTTTAAAGTAAAATATCTTAAATTTAAGGACTTTATAAAGCTTTTGTATAAAACAACTACAAAGTACAGTCAACTAGATAAAAATTAAACTAAATGGGTAAGAAATTATTGTTAATAGGAAATCATTCTATCCACGTCAATAATTATTATCATTTGGTAAAGCCTTATTTTGGTGAAGTTTTACTAATCACCAATAAATCCAATGAGAAATCTCCTATAGAGCCTGTTGAGTTTGTTGATTTTTCGTATAAAAAAACAAGTAATTTTTTTTATACGATAAAAAAAATAAGATCTGTGTTTCGTGAATTTAAGCCAGATGTCGTTCATGTGCATCAGGTTAATTCGGTAGCCTTATTCTCTATTTTAGCTTTAAAATCATTTAATGTTCCAATTGTTTTAACTGCTTGGGGTAGCGATATTTTATTATCGCCTAAAAAGAGCTTCATTTTAAAACAAATAGTAAAATACTGTTTAAGAAATGCAGATGTTGTAACGGCTGATGCAGAGTATTTGGGACAGGAAGTTTTGAAGTACATGCCTAGTAAGAAAAGCAAAGTAGTGATTGCTAATTTTGGAATGGAGCTGCATGATGAAATAATGGTAGAAAAGGAAAATATAATATATAGCAATAGATTGCATAAGCCCCTATACAATATTGATGAGATTATTAGGGCTTTTAAGAAATTAGAAGACACCGGAAGAAACACGTATAGATTAGTTATTGCTGCTACCGGTGAAGAAACAGAAAATTTAAAAAAACTAGTGTCGGATTTGAAATTAAATGATAAAGTAACATTTGTTGGCTGGCTATCATTAGCAGAAAATTTGAAATGGTATGCAAAATCAAAATTTTATGTTTCAATTCCGGATAGCGACGCGACTTCAATTAGTTTGTTAGAAGCAATGTATTATGGTTGTTACCCTATTGTTTCTTCATTGCCAGCCAAAAGAGAGTGGATTAGCGATAGAGTTAACGGCGCCTATTATAAATCGGATTTTAATTTTATTTTGGATAAAGACCAAAAAGTTTTAGATCGAGTGGCAGAGATTAATAAAAGTGTTATTTTGAAAAAAGGAACAGTAGAAGTTGCTTATAATAAGTTTACTAATATTTATAAGGAACTGGGAATTTAATGATTAAAGTTTGTCACATATCTACAGTTCATCCTGATAATGATGATAGAATATTCTATAAAGAATGTGTTTCTTTATCAGAGGCAGGCTATGAAGTGTATTATTTAGTTCCTTCAGAAAATGAGCGCATTGAGAATGGTGTTAAAATAGTTCCTTTAAAAAAGGCTAGTTCTCGATTGGCTCGTGTATTTGTTCTTTCTTGGATTGCATTTTTTAAAGCTTTAAAAATTAACGCAAAGATTTATCACTTTCATGATCCAGAATTAATGTTTATTGGTGTTTGGTTGAAGTTGTTTGGTAAGAAAGTAATTTATGACGTTCATGAAGATTTACCGAAGCAAGTTCTATATAAACCTTGGATAAAATTTCAGGTAGTAAGAAACATATTTTCAGGTATAATTTATTTAAGTGAAAAATTTTGTTGTTTATTTTTTGATGCTATTATGCCAGCAACGCCAGATATTGCCTCTAAGTTTAATCCTAAAAAAACGTGCATTATTAGAAATTTGGCTATCGTGAAGTTAATAGACCGTATGCCAGTTTATCAAAATGATAATGATACGTTTAAATTAATTTATGTTGGTGGTTTGTCTGAAATTAGAGGTATTAAGGAAGTAGTTAAGGCTTTAGAAATACTTAATGATTCAACTATTGAGTTTTGGTTATTAGGTGATTGGTCAAGTGAAACATATAAAGCTGAATGTGAAGCATTGGAAGGTTATAAATATGTTACCTATTTCGGACAATTTAAATTAGAAGATGTTTATCCCTATATAAAACGTGCAGACGTTGGAATTGCTTTATTGTATCCAACCAAAAATCATGTGACTAGTTTACCTGTGAAAGCTTTCGAATATATGGCATGTCGTAAACCGATGATTATGTCGGATTTTGAGTATTGGAAGAAGATATTTAATCATGCTGCCATTTTTGCTAACCCTATGAATGCAGAGGAAATTGCTAATAGCATTAAAAAACTTATATTAGATAGAGGTTTAAGAGAAAGTATGGGAATAACAGGAAAGCAATTAATAGATCAAGAGTTTTCTTGGGAAGCAGAAAGTAAGTTGTTAGTTAAACACTATCAGAAATTAGTATAAGAAATTTAAATAAATTAAAGTGATTTTAAAACCTATAAATAATCTTGATGTTTTTTGCGAAAAAGCGGAATCGTATATTGGCGTATTTGCTAGCAAAAAATGGTTGAGTATTTATGGAGACACTCTTACTCTTGTTGGCATATATAAAGATGAACATCAATTAATTGGTGGCTTTTATTTTTTAGATACAAAAAAGTTTGGATTTAAGTTTATTAAACTACCGCCATACACGCCGCATTGTGGCTTTTTTTATGTTTCTGATAGTAAGAATAACGCTTCCATTAATAACTTCTCCAAGGAAGTGATGAGTGAGCTTTGTACATTTTTTACCAATCAAAAAAGTGCATTAACCATTATTGCTTTTCCGTCACAAATTATCGACTTACAATCTTTTATTTGGAGTGGCTATAAAGTTGTTCCAAATTATACATATCGTATCAATCTTCAACAATCCATTGAGACTATTAAATCAAATTTTGATTCAAAGAATAGAAATGCGATTAATAAAGCTATTAAAGAGGGTGTCGTTGTTGGAGATAGTATATTGACTAAAAAAGAAGAGTTTAATTATTTCAAAACCACATTAAGTGCAACAGGAGCTAATATTTACGAACCTATTTTAGAAAATATATTTTTAAAGTTTTCAGATTCATCTAACTCTTTCTGCTTAGTGGCCAAAAAAGAAAATGTTACGTTAGGAATGGTTTTCTGTGTCTACGATCAAAATAACTGTTACTATATGTTAGGTGGAGTTGATAAAAAATCAGGTATACAAGGCGTTAATAATTTATTAGTTCAAAAATGCATCGAAAAGTCAAAGGATTTAGGTTGTACTACTTTTGATTTTGAAGGCTCAATGTTAAAAGGCGTTGAGAAATTTTTTAGAAGCTTTGGACCAGAATTATTCCCATATTTTACAGTAAACAAGGCTATTTTGCCTTTAGAGATGTTGTTGAAATTTAAAAAGAGAGAGCTTTTTTAAATGACTATTATTCGCATTCAACATCAAGATATCGATTTTAAAAAGTGGGATCAAACGATTCTAAATTCATCAACTCCTTTTGTTTTTGCTCAGTCTTTTTATTTAAATGCCACATGTCCTCAATGGGATGCTTTGATTATTGGAGATTATGAAAGTGTATTTCCTTTAACTCATAAAACCAAATTCGGTTTTATGTATTTGCCTCAGCCTCCTTTTACATCGCAGTTGGGTGTATTTGGAAAAGTGAGTTTAGAAATTGAGCAGTTGTTTTTTAAGTATATAACTCAACACTATAAGCTAATTGATATAGAATTAAATATATCGAATAAGATTACTTCTAAATTTATTACTCCCAAAAACACTTATATTTTAAATTATCAATCCGAATATAAGTTTAATCAAAACACGAAAAGAAACATTAATAAAGCGATTGATAATGGCCTTATTGTTGAACGAGTAGAGGATAAGGATGTAATATCTCTATCTCAAAAATACCTTAACCCTTTTCTCGAAGGAGAGGTAAATTTAACTAAGACGACGGTTGCTTTATTAGATGATTTATTAAAAAATAGTATAGAAAGTAAAACGCTCTATACGTTTAAAGTGCTTGATAAAAAGCAAACGATTAAAGCATTGGGCCATTTTATTTGTAATGGCAAGCACGCTTTGTATTTAAAGGGAACTAATTTCGATAAAGCTGATAATTCTGGTAGTATGCATTTATTGATGAAACATGCTATTGAATTTTTTGCTGATAAAGCTACTTTTTTTGATTTTGGCGGTGGTTCTAAGCAAGGTTTAGCTAACTTTTATATGGGATTTGACGGTCAAGTATCCACTTATAGCTTTTTGCAAGTTAATAGACTTCCTCGGTTAATTAAATTTATTAAAAACAAAAAATAAACACCCTCTTTTTGTTATTTTAGTCTTCTAGTATGAAGGCTATTGTTTCTCACGATATTGATCACTTAACGCTCTCTGAGCATTATTTTCAGGACCTAATAGTTCCCAAGTTTTTTGTAAGGAGTTATATTGAATTGCTTTCCGGAAAAATATCTCTTGCTGAATTGTTTCATCGATATGGAGATGTTTTTAAAAACCAATGGCAGCATATTGAAGAATTACATATGTTTAATCAAAAGCATAATGTACCAACTACTTATTTTATTGGAGTAAATAAAGGGGTAGGCTTGTCATATAGCACTGCGCAATCTGCTTTTTGGATAAAAAAAATGCTGGAAATGGGTTGCGATGTTGGTGCTCACGGAATTGAATTCGAAACCTTTGAAAAAATAAATAAAGAATATTCTTTGTTTAAAGACTTTTCTCAGCAGAACACATTTGGTACCCGTATGCATTATATACGAACAAATGACCATACGTTTACAAATATGGCAAAAGCTGGCTATTTGTTTGATAGTAGTGAAATGGGATTTAAAGCGCCATTTAAAATTGAGACGATGTGGGAATTCCCATTTCAAATAATGGATAGCTACATTATTGAGAAACCAAAGCAATGGCAGAGTAAAAACTTCTTTCAAAGTTGCGAGGAAACCAAAAAAATAATTGATAAAGCCGTTGATTTAAATTTACCATATTTAGGAATTGATTTTCATGATCGTTATTTTTCACATTCTCATAAAACCTGGAAAGATTGGTATATGTGGCTGATAGAATATCTTGTGGAAAATAAAATTGAGTTTGTGAATTTTAAAATGGCTGTAAAAGAATTAGAATCTAAGTAAATTGAAAACAGTTGCTATAGTTATCCCTTGTTTAAATGAAAAAGACTACATTTTACGTTGTCTTCAATCTATTGCACAGCAAAGCTATAACAAGGATTTAATTACAACCTATGTATGCGATGGAGGTAGTAATGATGGGACGATTGAAATAATCAAGGATTTCGTTAAAAGCAGTAATCGTTTTTTGATTTTAAATAATAGTAAAAAAACAACTCCATACGCTTTAAATTTAGGAATTACGGAATCAAGTGCTGATGTTGTTATTATTCTCGGCGCACATTCGGAAGTAGATAACCATTTTGTAGCTAAAAATATAGAGACGTTTTCTGAAAACGAATCTATTATGTGTGTGGGAGGTGTTTTAGAAAATGTTTATGAAAATGAAACGTCTAAAATTATTGGGAGCGCCATGTCTTCATCATTTGGTGTGGGCAATGCTCATTTTAGAACGGGAAATAAAAAAGGATACGTTGATACGGTAGCTTTTGGAGCCTACAAAAGAGAGATATTTGATAAGGTTGGTTTGTTTAATGAAGAATTAATTAGAAATCAAGATGATGAATTTAATTACCGTATCACTTCTGCTGGTTTTAAGATTTTTTTAAACCCAGAAATTAAATGCAAGTATTTTGTAAGAGCATCTTTTAAGAAATTATACAAGCAGTATTATCAATATGGCTATTGGAAAGTATATGTCAATGTGTTGCATAAAACAGTTACTACAGCTAGGCAACTTGTTCCAGCAGCTTTTGTGAGCTATTTATTTGTTCTACTAATGTCGTTATTAATTGGAATAAAAGTGTTCTGCTTTTTTAGTTTATTTTTGGTTTTGTATGTGTTGATGTCAGGTTTTATGGCTTTCCGACAAAATTCAAAGCCTATAACGGCTATTAAAATAGCCTATACATTTTTTATCCTTCATTTCAGTTATGGGATGGGTTATTTGAAGGGTATTTTCGACTTTATTTTGCTTAAAAAATCTATCAAAAAACACGAAAGTTTATCTCGTTAAGTGCTTGTAATTTAAGTCTTTTCAGTACATTTGCGAGTATATTTTAATATTTATGACTACTACTCAACAAGTTATTGCCGATAAGATTCAGGAAGTGGCATTTACAAAGGTTGGTTTAAATGATGAGTTGTTTAAATCTGGCATTTTATCATCTATTATTGTGATTGATTTAGCAACTTCTTTAGAAGAAGAATTTAATATCCAAATTCCTTTTAACGAAATCTCTATCGAAAATTTCTCTACAGTTGAATTAATTGATAATTTTATTAAAACTAAACAGTAATTGAAGTTCCTTTTACTTCATATTATTTCATTGCTAATTGCATGTTTATTTTTCTTTTATTCAAAAGACAAAATAGATAACTTCTATCAAGAAAAATATAAGTCAGATTTTGGGTTCATTACCGAAAATTATATTCCTACGTTTAATCAAAACCGTCTTTCAGAAAATATAACCTTATCTAATGCTTTAGATAAAAGCATTCCAGTGGTTTTTGGTTCATCCGAATTAACATCACATCATTTAAATGCTCTATGTTATAATTATTTTAAAGAACATAATTTAAGTATTCAAGCATTTGGACATGCTGGTTTTCAATGTTTCGCTATTTCTAATGTTATAGCAGCTAATAGACTAGTACTTAAAGATTCTAAAATCGCAATTATTTTATCTCCAGGTTGGTTTGAAGGGGCAGATTCTAAAGGAACAGATTTGCAATGCTTTTTTGACTATAATAATGATGTTGTCATGAATCAAATTTATTGGGACAATCAATTATCAGATTCGTATAAGGCATATTATGCCGACTATATTAAAAGAAAATATGGACAAATCAATTCTCCAAGTAATATCATTAATCAATTTTATACTAATAACGATAAATTGTATGCACCTTTTAATTTTTTGTATGAGGAGCTAAGTCGCAGTTCATACGATTCTGATGTTTATGATAAACTATTATTGAATCTTTCTCAAGATACTGTTCAATATCGTTTTCAAAATTTCAAACCCAATTGGGATTCTTTATATCAATTTTCTATTCAGGAGTTTAAGAAAACTTCTACCAATAATGATTTAGGGGTTGAAAATGAATATTACGCAAATCGCTTAAAAGGTAAGTCTGAAAAGAAATTTAAAATAACAGAAAATTCTCAAGAGTATCAGGATTTTAAAATGCTTTTGCGTCTTTGTAAAGAATTAAACTGTAAACCTGTTTTTATCATTATGCCTTTAAATTCCTTAGCTTACAAAAATGCAAAGGAATTAGTGCCAACTATCAAAAATATAGAGAGTGAGTTAAAACAGTATGATTTTAAGTGTTTAGATATGTTTAGCCCAGCTTTAAATAATTATCAAATTGGAACAACAGAAGATGTGATGCATCCAGGTAATTATGGTTGGTATCAAATGGATAAATTTATAATAGAAGAATTTTCTTCAAAATAATAAACATGAAAAAGGAAAACTACTATAATTTTCTAAAAAAATTGGCGCTTTATGTATGCCTCGTTTTAGGCTTATATGTGTTATATAATCCATATAATAAATCAAAATATAATATTCCTCATTCGGCAACATCTTTTATTTACGCGCAGTTTTAATGACACCATTCTCTAATATAAACTTTTATGTGTTTGCATTGATTTATTTTGCAATCATCATGCTATGTAAGTTTATGTTTAAGAATAAATATTATTCTATAATAACATTCTCTTTAACCTTTTTATATTTATTGTTATATATCAAATTAGGTATTTCAGCTATTGTCTTTTCAATGGTATCTTATTTGTTTATTAAGTATTTTAGTCCCAAGATTAATCACCATTTAATTAGTTCATTGATATTGTTGCTGCCAATGCTCTTATTTAAAATCAAGGTGGATTTAAGTGTATTGTATTTCATTGGCTTGTCATTTGTGACTTTTAGAGCCATACAAACCAATATTGATTATAATTCAAAAAATGAATTTAAGTTTATTGATTATTTTAATTTCTTATTTTTTATCCCTGCTTTATTAATTGGACCTTTAGATAGATTTAATTCATTTACTCAAAAAAGCAATAAAGCCTTTGATAATATTTCGATTGAAAATGTAGAGTCTGGTTTTACTGAGTTTTTAAAAGGTGTTATGTATAAATACGTTATTGCAGAAATTATTTATCGTTATTGGTTAAATGATTTTGTGTTTGAAGAAAAAACATTTATGTATTACCTAAATGATATGTATGCTTATATGTTTTATTTGTTCTTTGACTTTGCTGGTTATTCTGCCTTAGCATGCGGATTTAGCAAGATGATTGGGATTGAATTGCCATTTAATTTTAATAAACCATTCTTAGCGCTTAATCCTCCTGATTTTTGGCAACGTTGGCATGCTTCGCTTACTAATTGGTTAACCGACTATGTGTTTAAACCAACCTACAAATGGTTAAATGGATTCCAAAAATTAAAGACATATCCTATCACTAAACAAAATATAGCCATTTTTATGACCTTGTTTATTATGGGATGTTGGAATGGATTTGAGGCACAGTTTATTTATAGTGGATTAATTTATGCCGTGTATAGTATGGTTCACAATACATATGCTATAAATTGCAGAAAGCAACAAAGAGATATATTATTTGGTAGTTTAAGCCCAAATGTGGTTAAGTACTTATGTATGTTTTTATTAATTAATTTTACAGTATTGGCGTTATATGTGTTTAGCGGACGCTGGTTATAATATTTGAAAGATGCAGTACGATTTTTTTAATAATGATTTTGTAAATGTTACGTCCAATAACACTAAACCATTTGTTGTTGGTACTGATATTACTTTATCATTTTCTGAAGTTTATCAAAGATTTAATGAGTTAAAAAAATGTTTTAATGAATTGGCTTATGATAAAAATTCGCCTGTTATTATTTATGGTGAAAAACAAGCAAACTATGTGGTTTGTATTATTACTTTTTTACATTTAAATATTCCTTATGTAGCGGTGGATAGCATCATGCCTGAACATAGAGTAAAAGTGATTCAAGAAACTACTCAATCAAAGGTTTTAATTAATTTGTCGGATATTTCTTTAGATTCAGTAAATGCTTCTATTGTTTTTGATAAAGAACTACGATTAACGAAAAATACAGAAGCTGTAAATAATATAGATGTTGATTTAAGTAAAGAAAATCTGGCTTATATCTTATTTACATCTGGAAGTACTGGTGTGCCAAAAGGTGTTCAAATTACACGTAAAGCCTTAAATAATTTTATTAAATGGTTTGTTAATTGGCCAATTCAAAGTAAAGATTTGGTGTATATGAATCAGGCAACTTTTAGTTTTGATGTGTATTTGTGCGATTTGGTTAGTGCGTTTCATTATGGCTCTTTGTTGGTATTAAATGATTTACAAACATTAAAAACGCCTGAGTTGTTTTTACAACGTTTTAAAATATATCAGGCAACTACTTTGTTTTGTACGCCTTCATTTATATCCATGTATTTAACATTGCCTGAGTTTAATCAAACTAATTACCCTCATTTTAAACATATTACTTTATTAGGTGAAGATTTACCGGCTGCCTTAGTTAGAAAAATTCGTAAAGCATTTCCTGATTTAAAAATCATTAATTCATACGGACCTACAGAAGCAACAGTAGTTGTAACTTATGTAGAAGTAACCGAAGAGATTTTGAGTTTAGACAAGGCCGTGCCTATCGGTTATGTGAAACCCGATACTGAAATCTTAATAGATAACGAAAGTAAAAATCAAACAGAAGAAGGGGAGTTAATAATAGTAGGAGATAATGTATCAATTGGTTATAGTAACCGACCTGATTTAAATTCAGAGAAGTATTTCATATATAATGGAAAAAGAGCATATCGCACCGGTGATTTAGCTTACTATAAAGGTAATTTGGTTTATTTTAACGGACGTATGGATAGCCAAGTGAAATTAAACGGCTATCGTATTGAGTTAGATGAAATTTCTAATCTTTTATTAAAACATTCTAATGTATCAAATGCAGCAACCATTCCTTTAAAGGCTGGTAATACCGTAAAAAAAATTGTGACTTATATTTCGGTGAAAAATTCAACAGATTTTGAGGCGAATGATATATTAAAAAATTATTTAAAGGAGCTTGTTCCTGTATATATGATTCCTTCAGAAATTATTGTATTGCCTGAACTTCCCACTAACAGTAATTATAAAACAGATAAAAAAGCTCTATTAGATTTATATATAAATAGATAACCTTGTCGAAACTTAAAAGCACATATCTTCAGTTTGGTTATAATATACCATTGCTTATTGCAATTTTTTTGCCATTTGGTATTAATCATGCCATTTTGATTTTGATTTGGGCTCTTTCATTTTTTGCTTTTGATAATGTAAAACAAGGATTTAAAAATGTATTTAGTAATAAATGGTCTTATGTTTTATTGGCTTTCTTTTTCCTTCATGTATCGGGCTATTTCTTTTCCTCAGATAAGTCAGATGCTTTAAATGCCATTGAAATAAAACTAGGTTTTTTAGCTTTCCCGATTTTAGTTTTTGCTTCTCGATTCAATGAAGTTCAAATAAAAAAAATAGTCATTTCCTTTGTTTCTGGCTGTGTGTTAGCTACTTTGATATGTTTGTTTAGAGCATTTTATTTATACTTTTTTGAAGACGTGAATGCCTTTTTTTATTCTGATTTCAATTTCTTTTTGCATCCAAGTTATTTTGCCATGTATTTAGTGTTTGCGCAATTAATAGTAATGCTGTTTTATCCTTCATGGTTATCGCACTTAACTTATTTAAATATTAAAATAGGATTTATCTCCTTTTTATTATTATTAGCTACATTTTTATGTTCTTCTAAAATGGGATTAATTACAGCTTTTATTTTAATCCCTACGGCATTGTTTGTGATTTTATATAAAAACGGTTATAAGAAGCTGATAGTAGGTTCTTTAATTCTTTTTGTTTTAGGATTATTTCTCTCGTATAAATTTTTACCACAACCTTTTGAAAGAATAAAAGTGGCGTTTAAAGTAACAGCTTCTGCCGAAAAAATTGATAAAACAGATGCGGAAAGTACCGCCGTTAGGATTTTAATATGGAAAGAGTCTGTAAAATTAATTCAATCTAATTTTTGGTTTGGAACCACAGCTGGTGACGCCAACCATAAGTTAATTGAAGCCTACGAAAAAGAAGGATTAACAGGAGCATTGATCAAAAAATTAAATGCACATAACCAATTTTTACAAACTTTTATTGGTACTGGTATTATTGGATTTATCCTTTTACTTTTAATGACTTTAGGCGCTTTGATTTATGGTTTCGTAAAAAGAAATTATATTCTAGTTTTGTTTAGTGTATTGATGATTTTTAATTTTTTAGTAGAATCAATGCTTCAGGCTCAGGCTGGATTTATATTCTTTGTATTTTTCTTTTGTATTTTAACACATTATAATTTTCACAAATTAAACAAAACATCATGATACCATTTTCGCCACCACGTATAGATGATAAAATTATAGCCGAAGTAACAGCAGCCTTAAAAACAGGTTGGATTACAACAGGCCCACGCACTAAAGATTTTGAAAAGAAACTGACCGCTTATTGTGGTAATCAATCAACCTTATGTTTAAACTCGGCAACAGCTGGACTAGAAATTATGTTACGTTGGTTTGGAGTAGGAGAGGGCGATGAAGTTATTTTACCTGCTTATACGTATTCAGCAACAGCAAACGTGGTAATACATTGCGGCGCTAAACCTGTTTTTGTGGATGTAAATGCTGATGATTTTAATATCAATGTGGCTAATATCGAAAAAGCCATAAACGAAAAAACAAAAGTAGTCATGCCAGTTGATTTTGCTGGTTTTCCATGTGATTATGATGAAATTAACACATTGGTCGTAAAACATAAAAATCAATTTAAGCCTAATTCTAGAAACCAAGAGTTGTTGGGTAGAATCATGGTTTTATCAGATTCTGCTCATTCTTTTGGCGCTAATTATAAAGGCAAAAAATGTGGTGCTTTAGCTGATGTATCAGTATTTTCATTTCATGCGGTGAAGAATTTAACGACAGCTGAAGGTGGGGCAGTGGCTTTAAATTTTCCTGAACCTTTTGATAATACGGAGTTGTATAATTACTTGTGTATGTATACTTTACATGGACAAAACAAAGACGCCTTAGCTAAAACTCAAAAAGGAAATTGGAAATATGATATCGTTGAAGCTGGTTATAAATGTAACATGACTGATATGTCGGCAGCTATTGGTTTGGTGGAACTAGAACGCTACGACAACGATACTCAAATTAAACGTAAACAAATTTTTGATACGTATCAAGCAGCCTTTTCAAAAGACAATCGTTTTCAGGTTCCTGTTTATCATACCGATTCTAAAGTTGGGTGTTATCATTTGTATCCTCTACGAATAAAAGGAATTACAGAACAGCAACGCGATGCGATTATGAAAGAAATTTTTGATTGTGATGTGTCAGTTAATGTACATTTTATACCAGTTCCTGCTATGACGTTTTATAAGAATTTGGGATATGATTTAAAGAATTATCCTGTGACTTATGATAATTTTAGTAGAGAAATTTCTTTACCAGTGTTTTATAATTTAACCGACGAACAAATAAAAACAGTAATTAGTGCTGTTTTAAGTTCTGTAGACAAGGTTCTTAAATAAGTTGGGCGCGTTTGGCGGTAGCCAAACCGGGCTGTCACTACAATCTTTTGTTAGTGCCTCACAAAAGGATTTTCGTTTGCATCCCTCGCGTATAGTCTAAATTGTTAAATAAATTTTGTCAACGAAAATTAAAATGCCTGACCCGACCAAAGGAGGGGAACGCCCAAAAACATTTCAATAGTATTTGTATATTTGCCGAATATTTACAGCCCTTGTTTAAACGTTTATTCGACATATTAGCTTCATTTTTTGGAATTTTAATTTTGCTTCCGTTTTTCATCATTATTATTATATTGATGATTGTAACATCTGGATTCCCCGTCTTTTATTTGCAGAAGAGAGTTGGAAGAAACGGCCAAGATTTTAAGCTTTTTAAGTTCAGAACCATGCAAAAAGATGCTGATCAAAAAGGCTTATTAACAGTTGGTGGTCACGATCCAAGAGTTACCAAGATTGGTTATTATCTTCGTAAATATAAATTAGATGAATTACCTCAGTTATTTAATGTACTTTTTGGTACCATGAGTTTAGTTGGACCAAGACCAGAAGTTAGAAAATACGTTGATTTATATAGCAATGAACAAAGAGAAGTATTGTCAGTAAGACCAGGAATTACTGATTTTGCCTCTTTAGAGTTTATCAATGAAAATGATTTATTAGCAAAATCTTCTAATCCTGAGCAAACTTATATCAACGAGGTTATGCCTGCTAAATTAGCTTTAAATGCTAGATACATTAAGCAACAAGGTCTTTTGACAGACTTTAAGATTATCCTTAGCACAATTCTTAAAATTGTTAAGTAGTTTCTTTAATAATTTTTAATAAGTCTTTTAGCCATTTGTCGGCATTCTTCACGCTTAAATATTTATATTTACCTATTAAATATAAACAAAACATGAAAAACCTTTCTTTAATTATTAATGGCGTTTTGGCAATTGCGGTTGCTATCTTATTTTATCAAGTTCATTCATTAAAAAACAGTGGAGGAATAGTTGCAGAAAACTCTTCATCAGTTCAGGATTCAACAGGTTCAAAACCTAAAATTAACGAAATTGGGCCTACAGATTTAGCTGATGCAAAAATTGCATTCGTAAATATAGATTCAATAAATTCTCAATATTTATATTTAGCCGATTATTCTAAAAAAATGAAGGGACAAGTGCAAGCTATTGAGAGTCAGTTGGAAAGTTTAACGATGAGTTTTCAAACTGAATACGAAGCTTATCAACAATCAGCCCAAGCTGGAATCGCGCCACAGGGCGAGATGGCAAAAATGGAAGAGAGCTTAAAACGAAAAGATCAAGATATAAAAAACAAACAACTTCAATTACAAAATATTCAGTACGATCAACAGGATAAGGTTTTTGAATTAAATGAAAAATTGCAACAAGTAGTTGATAAATTCAATAACGGTAGATTTGATTATGTGATGTCGTATTCTGAAACACTTCCCCTTTTAGTGTTTAAGAATAAGAAACTAGACATCAGTAGAGATATTATCAATATTTTAAACGAAGAGTATAAAAATTCTAAAGTAAAAAAATAGTCATGGAAGATAGAAAAGCACTTTTAAATAAAATTATGCATGTTCATCATTTTCATGAAACTTTTCAAATTGGAAATGCAGATGCACCTACATTAATTGATGAACGTGATTATACATTACGTTACAACTTAATTAAAGAAGAAAACGAAGAATATTTAGACGCTTGTAAAAATGGTGATTTAGTTGAAATTGCTGATGCTTTGGGCGACCAACTATATATATTATTTGGTACTATTTTAAAACATGGCTTGCAACATAAAATTGAAGAAGTGTTTGATGAAATACAACGCAGTAATATGAGTAAATTGGACGAGCAAGGTCAACCGATTTTTAGAGAAGATGGTAAAATTTTGAAAAGCAATTTGTATTTCCGTCCAAATATTAAAGATATTTTAGAGAAGTAAGATTTAAATTTTAATTCGAAAAAGTATAAATAATTCCCTCTAAATACCTATTATTTTTTTTAGTGTAAAATACCTCAAAGCCGTTTTTCTCAAAAACGGCTTTATATTTTGGGTTTAAATAAATACAGTAAATCTTTCTAGGGTTTAACTTCACGCTTGCTTTTATATTATTTATCACCTGTTGCATAATCTCTTCTCCAAAGGGATTGAAAAAGTAAAATACACAGGCATTGTCAGGTATTTTATATTTAGTTGCGTCTTCAAATAAAAAATCGATACTACTTTCAGGACTCTTTTTTTTATAAATAGCCTTGTTTTCATTGGCGTCATCAATTAATTCTTTGGCAATATCAACGCCAATTAAATGGGTAAAACCAAATTGCTCGGCCACAAATAAGGCTCTTCCTTTCCCACATCCATAATCTATTAATGGAAAGCCTTTTGTTTCCTTTGGTAATTCATTAAAAATCGAAAAAAGGATAAAGTAACTAGCTCCTTGATAATGATGGTTTTGATCAGTGCTTTCTCCAGCAAGGGTTAATTTATCAAGATTTACAATGCTGTGTGTATTTATTCCTAATAGTTTCTCATATTTTCCTTCATAGCTCAATAATTTAAAGGTATTTATAAAACCTCTATAATAAAGCGACCTGAAAAAGTAATATATGTATTGAAAAAACCGCATCAGCTCAAAAGTAATATTTTTGAAGAATGATTATCAAAAATCTTTATGCTCTTTGCGAAAAAACCTCGGCGTCTTTGCGGTTAAACTTAAAATTATGTACCTTCATACACACAAATCGTATCTATGCAAATTGACTTAGAAGCAGAAAAAAGAGAGATATTAAATCGCTACAAAAATTTAATAAAAGCCTGTAAACGTCGCCTTGAAAAAGGAGATAAAGAAATTATACGTAAAGCGTTTGAGGTTTCGGTGGAAGCTCATAAAGAAATGCGTCGTAAATCTGGTGAGCCATATATTTATCATCCAATTGCAGTTGCGCAAATTTGTGCTGAGGAAATTGGCTTGGGAACTACAGCCATCGTTTGTGCCTTATTGCATGATACCGTAGAAGATACCGACATGACCTTGGATGATATCAAAGGCATGTTTGGTGAGAAAGTAGCCCAAATCATTGATGGTTTAACTAAAATTTCTGGTGTATTTGATCACACATCATCTATACAAGCTGAAAACTTTAGAAAGATGTTATTGACACTTTCGGAAGACGTGCGAGTGATTTTAATAAAACTAGCGGATAGATTGCATAATATGCGTACGCTTGATCACATGAAACGTGACAAGCAGATGAAAATTGCAGGAGAAACCTTGTATCTATATGCTCCTTTAGCTCATCGTTTAGGGTTAAATGCTATTAAATCAGAATTAGAAGATTTAGGATTAAAGTACACGAATGAAGATTGGTATAAAGATATTGTTCAAAAATTAGAAGAAACAGAACCTGCTCGTAAAAAATATATTAAAAATTTCATTGATCCATTAAATGATATTTTAAAGGAGCAAGGTTTTAAATTTAAAATATTCGGTCGCCCTAAATCTATTTATTCTATTTATCATAAAATTAAAAACAAAGGCGTTCCATTTGAGGAAATCTATGATTTGTTTGCAATTCGTATTGTAATAGATACAGAGATGGATAAAGAAAAAGCAGATTGCTGGAAAATTTATTCTATCATCACCGATTTTTATCATCCGAATCCAGATAGATTGAGAGATTGGATTTCGACGCCTAAATCGAATGGTTACGAGAGTTTGCATACTACCGTGATGGGGCCAGAAGGAAAATGGGTTGAAGTGCAAATCCGCACCGTGCGTATGGATGAATTAGCAGAGATGGGGTATGCCGCGCATTGGAAATATAAAGATGCTGCTGCTGAGAAAGAAAGTAATTTAGAAAACTGGTTACGTCGTATTCGTGAGATGCTGGATAATCCAGATCCAAATGCGTTAGAGTTTATTGATGATTTTAAATTAAACTTATTTGCTGATGAGATTTTTGTGTTTACTCCTAAAGGAGAAATGAAGAATTTGCCAAGTACGGCAACAGCATTAGATTTTGCTTTTGAGATTCACACCAAAGTTGGTGAGCAGTGTATCGGCGCTAAAGTCAATCATAAATTAGTACCTTTAAGTTATCAATTAAAGAGTGGCGATCAAGTAGAGATTTTAACATCAAGTAAACAATCTCCAAAAGAAGATTGGATTTCCTACGTTGTTACGGCAAGAGCTAAATCAAAAATCAAAAGCGCTTTAAAAGAAAACAGACGTAAAGTTGCTGAAGGCGGTAAAGAGATATTAGAAAAGAAATTTTATAAGTGTAAATTGGATTACACCATTCAAAATGTAAATGAGTTTGTATCCTTTTTAAAATTACCATCTTCGAGCGAGTTGTTTTACAGAACCGCTTTAGGTAATGTGGATGTAAAAGAAATTAAAGAATTTGTTGATTTTAAATTACATCCCGAAAAATATAAGCCTAAGAAAAAAGAAAATAAAATCGAAGAACTAGTCACTAGCGTAAGAGGTGGAACTTCTGAAATGCTTGTTATTGGGGATGATATGCAAAAGTTAGATTATGGCTTATCACCTTGTTGTAGTCCTATTCCTGGGGATGATGTGTTTGGATTTGTAACTGTAAATGAAGGCATAAAAATACATCGAGTAAATTGCCCTAATGCAGTGAAATTACTCTCAAATTATGCATATCGAGTTGTAAAAGCTAAATGGAATAACGACCATTTAATTTCTTTCTTAGCAGGTATAAAGATTAAAGGAACCGATGAATTAGGTTTAGTAAATAATGTGACTAAAGTTATTTCAAGTCAATTAAATATTAATATGCGTTCTATTAGTTTTGATACAGAAGATGGTATCTTTGATGGAACAATTATGGTGTATGTGCATGATGCCAAGCATTTAAGTCATTTAATTGATAATTTGATGAAAGTAAAAGGTGTAACGAGTGTAACGAGAACAGATAATAACTAATGGGAGAGAAAATGACACAAGAAACCAAGGAAGCGGTTGAAAAAATTTTAACCGATTACTTGGAAAAAAACAAGCATCGAAAAACATCGGAGCGTTTTGCTATTTTAAATGAAATTTATTCACACGATGGACACTTTGATATTGAAGGCCTATATGTGATGATGAAAAATAAAAAGTACCGTGTGAGCCGAGCTACGCTTTATAACAACATTGAATTATTGTTAGAGGCAGGGCTGGTAACAAAACATCAGTTTGGTAAAAATCTAGCCCAGTTTGAAAAAGCGTATAAATTTAAACAGCACGATCATTTAATTTGTAGCGATTGTGAAAAGGTATTTGAGTTTTGCGATCCACGCATTATGCAAATTCAAAAAATGGCCGAGGATATGCTCAATTTTGATGTGTTTCATCATTCGTTGAATTTCTTTGCCAAATGCCGTGGATTAAAGGAAAATGGAGTTTGTGAACATAAAAAAGGTACTGTAAATAAATAACTATTGGCAGTTCGAGTAGAATTCCGATAGCTAACGGAAGCGCCTCTTTGAATTTTCGTATCGAGAATCATTTTTAAAAGCTACTCGATACAATTTTTACAGGAGGCAGGCAAAAAATCACTCGAAGTGACAAATGATGCATTTTTTTATTAAATTTAAATTATTATTTAACGATTATCAAAATTAATATGGTACTAGATTATAAAATAACAGAAGAAAATAACATTCAAGTATTGGTGTTATGTGGAGAGTTAATTGATAAAAATCAAGCAACTGATTTAGTTAAGAATATTGATGAATTATTAGTAGATGGAAAAAACAAATTAATTATTGATTTATCAGACTTAAAATACATGAACAGCAGTGGTTTAAATGTATTAATTCAATTACTTACCAAAACACGCACTAATGGTGGCGAAAGCGTTATTTTTAACGTGAGTAAAAAAGTAAATGATTTATTAGTGATTACTAAATTAAACACATTGTTTAAAGTTGCTGATAATAAAGACGCTGCTATAGCTTTGCTTGGTTAATTTACTAAGGTGTAATTCTTTACTTTAAATGTTGACATAAAATTTTAGAAATTACATAATCATGTTTATTTATGGTGAAAACTTCTTATTTTTTTAAATCTAAATAGAATAGTGAATTGAAAACTTTATTGAATCATTTTCTTTTTCTGATAGCTTGTGGATTTATATTTCTATCATGTTCAGCCCCACGATCGGTGCCATTATCTGGCAGAGTAACTCCTGCCGGAAGCATTAAGGTTGGTTTTAATTATAACACGAGTGTATCAACTCAGTCTGTCAAATCAGCTTATAAAGGTGTTTATAAGGCTGTTAATGAACAAATAAAAAATGATACGATTATTGTAAATAATACAATTAATGATGCTAATGTTGCAATGTTGGCTTTTTCATTAGATCCAGTGCAAACCGGTATGGATTTTTATTTGCGCTATGGATTAGTTAAACATTTTGACTTAGGTTATAAATATTCTGGAGGAACACATGTATTTGATGGCATGTGGCAGTTTTTGGGCGCTGTAAAAAACGACGATGACGTTAGAAGCCATAGATGGTTTGGAAGTGTGGGATTACAATATTCGTCACAAAAAAAGGAACTTCCTTCTATATTTGGCCTCAATAAATTGCAACAATATTTTGGATTTGAATTTGGTAGGAAAGATTTTATGATACCAATAATTTTCAGTAAATCCTTTGGGATTGATGAAAAAAATGGAAGTCTTTCTTTTGGATTAATTTATAATCACACGTTTGTAAAGTATGGATGGGGAAATAATCAATTTTATACTCTAGTAAAATCAAATTCTTCTTCTTCAACGAATTATATAGAGCCAGTTAATACAAAAATGAATTTCCCCTCTTTTGGAACATTTATTAATGTAAAATTAGGATATAAGTTCCTTTATTTCGTAAGTTCCTTAAATGTTCATTATCAAAAATATGGTAGGTATCATTTGTTAGGTTCTGGACAGGTTAATTTAGAAGGATTTACCTTTGTGCCTACCGTTGGAATTCAAATTCAACCTTCAGCATTTAAAGATTGGAAAAGAAAAAATCAATAAATTGTATATGTTTTAGAAATCAGTTTACTATTCGTGATTTTATTTAAAAGCAATATGCTGGCAAGCTTTATAAACCATTTGAAAAACATCTTCAAAGCCTTGTTCGCCTCCAAAATAAGGGTCAGGTACTTCTAAATCTTGATTAGGGTTTGACGCATTTAATAATAAATCAACTTTAGCTTTATGTTCTTCAGTAGTTGCAAGTGCTAATACGTTTGCCATATTACTTTTATCCATCACAAAAATTTTATCAAATTTATCAAAGTCGGATACTTTAAACTGACGTGCTCTTAATGGTTTTAAGTCAACATTATGATTAGCCGCATTAGCAATGGTTCGTTTATCTGGAGCTTCATCAATATGATAGTCAGATGTGCCAGCAGAATCTACACGCATGTTGATGTTATTTTCTCTAATAAGTTTCAGCATAATGCCTTCTGCCAAAGGTGAACGGCAGATGTTACCTAAACACACCATTAAAATTTTTTGCATATTTTATTTGTTTTTGAAAAATTTATTAACCACATAGAAACATAGGTTATTTATAAATGCTTTCATCTGAAGTATAATCTAGTTTACATAGTATTGAAGAGATGCTTCAATATGTGTAAAATCTTCGTAATTATCTTTTTTATGTATATAAACCGATGTGGTTAAAATTTAATTTTCTCCTGCTGGAACAAAATTACTTTGCTCAGCATAAAAAGCAGTTTTAGTTAACACATTAATAATGTTTTCTTTTGATAATGAATTTGCTTCTGTTGTGTATTTCAAAAAAACCGAATCGTCCATAATGGCATAAGCAACACCACTTAGTCCATAATTTTTTTGTAATAAGTGTAACATAAAGGCTTCTTTATTTTCATCTGGTAAACTACATAAAGGAGCTACTACTTGAAATAAAAAATTCTTTTCCTGTTCCCAAACATCAATCATGATGTCAAATCTTCCCTTTTTTAAATTCCATTGTCCTGCTTGTTCTCCATGTGTTTCATCTGGATTTAAACCTAATTCAGAGATGGCTTCATCTACTAACTTGTAATAATTTTGTAACATGTATTATTTTGCTAATGCGTTTAGTTTTTCTGTAAAGAATACAGATTTTTGATTGGTATAGAATTTATTTTTAAACTGTCCAACCCATTGAATTCCTTTAATGGCATTGGTTAAAAACACTTCATCACCATTGGTTAATGTGTGAACGGTTAGTGTTTGTTCGAAGGTTAGTATTTTATTTTGAGAAGCAATATCTAATATTTGTTTTCTCATCACGCCATCAATACATCCATCAGCAGTGGGCGAGGTGTAAAGTGTGCCGTTTTTTACTACAAAAATATTGGAACTAATGGATTCGATAATGTTTCCATTGTCATTAACCAATAAGCAATCATCTAACTTTAGAGAAGTTTTGGTTATGCCTGCCATAACGTATAGTAAAGCACTTCCAGTTTTTAAATTAGAAATTTTATTAATTTGTTTTTTAATTTCGGCATACACATCTACCCATAATCCTTTTTGATTTAATTGATAACCTGTAGTTTCTAAGGCTTCCGTTTCAATTAAAAACGAAATATCATTGGTGTCAGGCGTATAAAATCCACCTTCATTTCTAAAAACAGTTAGCCTTATGCGTGCATCTTGTTTGATGTTATTTTGTTCAAGTAAATGAAAAATTAATGTTTCAATGTTCCCTGTTGTAAATTCGGCTGGAACATTCATTCTCAGCGTGGTCATGCTTAACTTAATACGCTTGACATGATCTGCTAAAAACATGATTTTCCCATTTGTATAGCGGATGCTTTCAAACAAAGAATCGCCATAACGAAACGCTCTATTAGAAAAACTAATAGCGGGTTCGTACAAGCTAATAACGTGACCATTGTATATACAATATGAATCTAGCATCTAACACTAAAAGTAAAAAAATAAGAACTTAAAGGTACCAAGTGTTGAAAATTGTTGAAAAGAAAAAGAATGCTTTATTTAGATTTTGTCATTCTTAATAAACTCTCTACCCACATTTTAGGTGAAATTGTTTTTGATAGCTTGTTGGAATAATCACTCATTGCTATTAAATCAGATTCTTTAGAATTGATTATGTTTTTTAAAGCTTGTTTAATATCATTTACGCTTTCTGAGTTAAATACAAAACCATTTTTGCTTTCTTGTAAAAATTGTTCTTTGGCCCCAACTTGATTACTTAATAATAAGGGGAAACCAGACGCTGTAAATTCATGAACAACTACGCCCCAAGGCTCAAAACGGCTAGGCAATATAAACACGCCTGTTTGTGACGTATAGTTAGCTAAATCCTTTGGCTGCACAAATCCGAAGTGTTTTATTTTTGGATGATTAATTGGTTCGATGTCACCAACACCTAAACACCATAATTCCCAGTCATTGGGTTGTTCGTTTTGCAGTTCAGTGAATGCTTGCCAAAGTTCTTTAATTCCTTTGAATTCATAATAGCGACCAACATATAAAAAACGTTTAGGAAAATGGTTATGCTTTTGTGTTTTTTGAGATTGGTAAACAGATTCAAAGTAGTCTAAGTCACAACTATAAAAACCTTTTTCGATATTACTTTCTTTAAATCCCAAGTTTAGAACGTATTGTTTTTGTATTTGACCAGGTACCCAAGCATGAGAAAAAATATTTAATAATGTAAAGCGACTAATTACAGTTGCTAAACGCTGTTTAAAACTTCCCTTCCAATGTGTATCACATGTCATTACCGTTGGAATTTTCTTAAAATACGCTTTGGTTATTTTAAGGTAATCTTTATCAATCCAGCCACTACAAACAATGACATCAGGATTAATAGATTTTACCAATTGAGTGAGTTGTTCTTGGTTATAATCTGTTTTAGGGTAAAGCTTAATTTTTTTGTTTGTCTGAAACTGAAAGGGAGCTTCCTTATTTACTGGCCAGCGAACAATATGTACGTCTCCATGTTTAGTAAGCTCGTTACAACATGCTAGAACATATTCTGCAATTTCGGTATATAAGAAAAGAAAGGTCATTCGTTTGACTAAAGTACTAAATAAAAAAATCCAACCGCCAGCTGGCGGTTGGATTTTGCAAAATATCTATAAAAAAATTAAGATTTTTTAGAGTAACGAGTTTTAAATTTATCGATACGACCTGCTGTATCCACTAATACTTGTTTACCAGTATAGAATGGGTGAGAAGTCATTGAAATATCTAATTTAACTAATGGATATTCGTTTCCATCTTCGTGAACGATTGTATCTTTAGTATCTGCACAAGATTTAGTTAAAAAAGTGTAGCCGTTAGACATATCTTTAAATACAACTAATCTGTAGCTTTCTGGGTGAATTTCTGGTTTCATTTTATATTCAATTAATTTATTTCAAAAAAATTTGGAACGCAAAGATAGTAATTTTCTTGAAACTGCAAGTATTTTTTCGAAAATTATAATATTATTTCTTCTTTATCGTTATTAAAAGTATAAATTTGTTTTATGAACAGAGTTTTTTCTTTTTTAATCGTAACTATTTGTTTATCAGTTAGTTTTATCTCTTGTAAAAAAGACAAGACGCTAACGGATCCATCTGCTACCGTAGAGTTTTCTCAGGATTCTATCTTATTTGATACCGTTTTCACAACAATAGGCTCTGCCACCCGAAATATTAGGGTAATTAATAAAAATAGTCAAAAAATTAATATTTCATCCATTTATTTGGAGAAAGGTCAAGCATCTAATTTTATGCTCAATGTAGATGGAGTTCCAGGGAAACTGGTAAATGACATCGAAATATTAGCAAATGATAGCATTTATATTTTTGTTCAAGTAAATGTAAATCCAACAAGTGCATTAAGTCCTTTAATTATCCAAGATAAAATCATTGTTAGTTTAAATGGCAATAATCAAAGTGTTGAACTGGAAGCTTGGGGGCAAGACGCGCATTATCATTTCCCTGATAGAGCCATACAGTATAAAAATGGTTTTTTACCTTATTCAACAGTTTCAACAGTAACAACAGGAGTTACAGTTAATTGGGGTGGAGGTGCATTGGGACAGCCAGATGATAATAGACCACATGTGATTTATGGCTGGTTAGTAGTTGATTCTCTTCAAAAATTAGTGATTAACCCTGGTGTAAAAGTGTATTTACATCAAAATGCAGGTTTGTGGGTGTATAGATATGGTACTTTACAAGTAAATGGAATGAAGGGTAATGAAGTTGTTTTTCAGGGAGATAGGAGGGAAGCGGATTATATAGATTTACCTGGACAATGGGATAGAATTTGGATAAATGAAGGACACACAGATAATTACATTAATTATGCTATTATTAAAAATGGTTTTATTGGTGTTCAGGCCAGTATATTGGCAAATCCAAATCAGCCTCGAAAATTAAAATTAACTAATACCATTATTCAAAATTGTTCAAAATGGGGATTATACACTCAATATTTTGAGGTTTGGGCGGCAAACAATGTAATTGCTAATTGTAAGGAATATTGTGCAGCATTAACTTGGGGTGGTAAATACACTTTTTTACATACCACTTTTGCCAATTATTTTAGTCAAGATGGTGGCCGAGGAGGACAGCCTTGTGTGCATATCGATAATTATGATGGTACAGATAAATGGCCAATGGATAGTGTATATATTGCTAATTCAATTATTGAGGGTAGCCAAGGTGGAGAATTAGAATTAGATGTAAGAGAGTATAATCCTTCCCAAAAATTTAAAATCACCAATAGTTTAATAAGAGGCTCTATCGCAACCAATACACTTATTACAAATACTAATAATGTATTTAATGGAAATCCTGATTTTGATAATACCGTTGGTTATAATTTTAAACTTAAATCTAATTCAGCGGCACGAAATATAGCAGATGGGAACATTGTGAATGCTTATCCTTCTTTTTTAAATTTTGATATTTTGGGAAGTCCAAGACCAACATTTTCGGTGTCGGCGGGAGCTTTTCAATTTCAATAATATACTACATTCTCTCAGGAACATCAATGCCTAAACACAACATTCCATTTTTAATGATGTTAGCTGTTGTGTCAATTAGTTTAATTCTAAATTCTTTAATGCTGTTGTTCTCTTCTTTTAAAACAGGGCACTCGTTATAGAATTGATTAAACAACTTCGTTAATTCATAAATGTAATTAGCTACAACAGCAGGATTATAAGTATTGGCTGACTCAGTTAAAATAATAGGGAACTCATATTGTAACTTAATTAATTCTTTTTCTTTTTCATGAAGAGTAATTGCTTCAGAAATAGAAATTGTTTGAGTATTACCTTCAGATTTTCGTAAAATAGATTTAATACGAGCATGTGTGTATTGAATAAAAGGACCCGTATGCCCATTAAAATCAATACTTTCTTTAGGGTCAAACAACATTTTCTTTTTAGGGTCAACTTTTAAAATAAAATATTTTAAAGCACCCATTCCAATTGTTTGATATAATGTTTCTAATTCGTCTTGAGTAAAACCTTCTACTTTGCCTAATTCTTCAGTCGTTTCTTTAGCTGTAGCAACCATGCCATCCATTAAATCATCAGCATCAACCACAGTTCCTTCACGGCTTTTCATTTTGCCTTCTGGCAATTCTACCATTCCGTAACTTAAATGGTAACACTCTTTTGCCCAAGAGTAACCTAACTTTTCAAGAATTTTAAATAACACTTTAAAGTGGTAATCTTGCTCATTACCAACGGTGTAAATCATTTGGCTAATAGCAGGAAACTCCTTAAAACGCTCAATGGCCGTACCCATATCTTGGGTAATATATACTGAGGTGCCATCGCTACGTAATACTATTTTTTCATCTAATTTGTCTTCTGTTAAATCAATAGCAACACTTCCGTTTTCTTTTTTATAGAAAACGCCTTTTGCTAATCCTTCTTGTACCACTTCTTTCCCTAATAAATAGGTATTACTTTCGTAATACATTTTATCAAAATCAACGCCTAATTTTTTGTAAGAAACTGCAAAACCATCATACACCCAACCATTCATCATCTTCCATAAATCGATTGTTTCTTTGTCGCTAGCCTCCCATTTCAAAAGCATTTCTTGCGTTTGCAACATAATAGGAGCTTGCTTTTCAGCGTCTTCTTTGGTTGCGCCTCCATCAATTAAAGTTTGAATTTCTTTTTTATATTCTTTGTCAAAAATTACATAATATTTTCCCACTAAGTGGTCGCCTTTTAATCCGCTTGATTGTGGTGTTTCTTCATTTCCAAATAATTTCCAAGCAATCATACTTTTGCAAATATGAATACCACGGTCGTTTACTAAGTTTACCTTAATCACATCATGACCTTGAGTTTTCATAATGGTAGCAACAGAATAACCTAATAAATTATTACGAACGTGTCCTAAATGCAAAGGTTTGTTAGTGTTAGGAGATGAGTACTCTAACATCATTTGTTTACCACTACTTTTTGCTGGTTTTATTCCATAATTAACTTCTTTGCTAATCGTTATAAATTCATTCAACCAAAAGTCGTTTGATAAAGTGAAGTTTAAAAAACCTTTTACGACGTTAAATTTAGTAATAGAAGGGTTAGCTTTTATTAAGTGTTCACCAATTAATTCACCAGTTTTTTCGGGAGTTGCTTTGGCAGCTTTAATATATGGGAAAGTTACTAAGGTGTAGTCGCCTTCAAATTCTTTTTTAGTTTTTTGAAGAATAATATCATTAGGATTGGTTGATAATTCAAACAACTCATTAATAACCTGAGAGATTGTAGTAGATAAAAAATGTTCAATGTTCATGCGGCAAAAGTACGTTTTTTTTGTGTTTTATAACTGCTATATGAAATTAATGTAGGTTAGGTTCATTATATTATTTTAATGATTAGGGCGTTGCCTCTGGCCCGGGCTTTCACTACAATCTTTTATTCCACTATGTTACATAAAAGGATTTTCGTTCAATCCCTAACGCGACTGACGCGTCAATATTCGGGACTTGAACTTCAAATGTTACAGCATACCTGCGTGAGGGATGCAAGCGGAAATCCTTTTGCCTTTCTTTGCAAAAGATTGCAGCGGGTCAGCCCGACGGCGCCCGTACTTTTGCGCCGACACGCTATAAAAAACACAAAAGAATGATTATGATAAATTTACTTTTAACTAATTCATGCCAGTTTATGTTGGCTAAAATTACTATATTCGCTATTGATTTTAGACTATTTTATGAGAAAAATATTAGTAACAGGAGGAGCCGGAAATGTTGGCGGAGCTTTAGTGGAAAAATTAGTTCAAGATAAAACAAATTTTGTAGTTGTTGTAGATGATTTATCTACAGGTTATTTATCAAAATTACCTTCAAGTGAGCACGAAAACTGGAAATTTATAAAAGCAAATGTAAATGATTATCGTGAGATATCGGCCATTATGTTAGCATACAATTTTCACTATGTGTATCATTTTGCAGCGGTCGTGGGAGTAATTAGAACTCAAGAAAACCCTGTGAGTGTTTTAAATGATATATCAGGGATTAAACATATTTTAAATTTATCAAAGAACTCATCTGTCAAGCATGTGTTTTTCTCTTCTTCTTCAGAGGTTTACGGAGAGCCGGTAGAATTGCCACAACATGAGCATCGTACACCATTAAATTCACGTGTGCCTTATGCGGTTGTGAAAAATGTGGGCGAAAGTTTCTTAAAAAGCTATCAACAAGAATTTGGATTAGCTTATACTATTTTTCGTTTCTTTAATACTTACGGGCCAAATCAAAGTACTGATTTTGTAGTGTCTCGTTTTTTGTCACTTGCGTTGAAGCATGAAGATATTACTATTTACGGCGATGGTTCTCAAACACGTACATTTACATATATTGATGATAATATAGATACGATTGCAGCCATCATGAATAATAAATTATTAGAAAATGATGTGATTAATATTGGTAGTGATAAATTAATGACAGTTTTAGAATTAGCTAAATTGGTTATTAACCTAACTAATAGTAAATCTCAAATAGTTCATTTACCTCCCTTAAAAGAAGGTGATATGACACGTCGCCAACCAGATAATTCTAAAATGAAAGAAATTTTAGGAAGAGAATTGATTTCGGTAGAAGAGGGAATTAAACGCATGATGTCAAGTCAAAAATACTTACAATCTATTGGATTATAAGCTATGTGTGGTATTACGGGAATTGTTAGTCATCAAAAAAATAATTCAAGCCATCTTTCTGCTATAAAAAAAATGAACGATGCTATTGCGCATCGTGGTCCTAACTCTGAAGGGATTTGGAATGATGATAGTTGTTTTTTAGGACATCGTCGCTTATCGATTATTGATTTATCTGAGGCTGGTAATCAGCCTTTCTTCTCTCAAGATAAGCGTTATGTAATGGTTTATAATGGAGAGTTATATAACTATAAAGACTTAAAATTAGAGTTACAAAGAGCAGAACATGGTTCAAAAAACTTACCTTATATTTTTAGAACAAGCACTGATACCGAAGTTATTTTAGCGGCCTATTTACGTTGGGGCATAGATTGTGTAAAACGCTTTAATGGAATGTTTGCTTTTGCTATTTGGGATACAGCCGAACAAAAATTAGTGATTGCTCGTGATAGAATGGGAGTGAAGCCATTATACTATCAGTTTAAAAACAATGCATTGATATTTGCGTCCGAAATTAGAGCCTTGATACACTCTGGATTAATTGACAAAAAAATTAATTTAAAATCAGTAGCCGAATATCTTCAGTACACTACCGTTCATGCACCAAACACTATTATGCAAGATGTGTTGATGTTAATGCCAGGGCATATATTAGAATTACATCAAGGGAATTTGAAAATACAACAGTATTGGAACATTAATGATTTTGCTATTCCACAAGTTAATCATTACAAAGAAGATTTATCATACAAAGAAACTTGCACCAAAGTTAATGAACTATTAACCGCATCTGTTGAAAGAAGATTAGTAGCCGATGTTCCTTTTGGAGCTTTTTTATCGGGTGGTATTGATAGTAGTGCTATTGTTGGTTTAATGAGTAAAGTCTCTTCCGAAAAAGTGCAAACCTTTAATGTGAGTTTTGATGAAGGTGAATTTTCGGAAGCAAAATATGCGAAACAAATTGCTGAGAAATTCAACACAGAACATCACGAAATAAAATTAACACCCAACGATTTTTTAAAACAATTACCCGAAGCATTAGCGGCGATTGATCATCCAAGTGGTGATGGGCCAAATAGCTATATTGTATCTAAAGCTACAAAAAATGCAGGTATTACAATAGCTTTATCTGGCTTAGGTGGAGATGAGTTATTTGCAGGCTATGATATTTTTAAACGCTATTACGAATTAGAACATAAAGGGTGGTTAAATATTATTCCCGCAAAAGGATTAGCAGGGAAATTATTAGCGGCTAAAAAGAAATCAGTGCAGGGTGATAAAACAGCGGAGATTTTAAATTTAGATACTATTAATGGATTTAATGCCTATCCAATCAATCGAAAGTTGTTTAATCAAAAAGATTACGCTGGATTATTAAAAGAGCATTATAATGCCAATAATTTTATTAAAAACGTTATCAAAAAAAGCGAAACGGATAAAAAACATATTTTAAGCCGAGTGTCTTTATTCGAGATTCAAACTTACATGCAAAATATATTATTGCGTGATGCTGATCAAATGAGTATGGCAGTTGCTTTAGAAGTTCGCGTTCCTTTTTTAGATTATAAATTAGTGGAGTTTGCCTTAAGCGTAAAAGACGAATACAAATATCCTCACACTCAAAAGAAATTGTTAGTGGATTCATTAGGTGATTTATTGCCTGAAAACATAGTCAATCGTCCTAAAATGGGATTTGTGTTGCCTTGGAAAGAATGGTTAAAAAATGATTTGAAAGATTTTTGTGAAGATAATATAGTTCAGTTTTCAAAACGGTCGTTTGTAAATAGGGAAGCTATTTTATTAATCTGGAATCGTTTTTTAAGTAATGATCCTAAAATTACTTGGAGTAGAGTTTGGCACTTAGTTGTTTTAAATCATTGGATAAATTCACATCAAATTGAGTGCTAAAAAGACGATATTAATCCTTAGCGATTGGTTTTTACCAGGTTATTTGGCTGGAGGACCTATTCAATCTATCGCTACATTAACTAAGCAACTAGGAAATGATATTGATTTTAAAATAATTACGACTGATCGAGATTTTAAATCCAATAAACCATACGATAACCTTAAAATAAACGAATGGACTCAATATGAAGGACGTTCCGTTTTTTATATCAGTCCAGAAAACATGAATCCTGACTTTGTAATGAAATTGATTCAAAGCACGAAACATGATGCTATTTATTTAAATAGTTTGTTTTCGAAGTTGTTTGCTGTTAGTCCCCTTAGGTGGAAACAACAAGGTAGACTTACTTCAAAAATTATTTTAGCGCCTCGCGGGATGTTAGGAGATGGAGCTTTGGCCATTAAAGCATTTAAAAAGCAATTATTTTTAATGTACGCTAAAGTATTTGGATTGTTTAAAGATATTATTTGGCAATCCACATCTGCTCAAGAAACATCTGAAATAAAAAAACGAATTGGGAACAACGCAAAAATTGTGGAAGTATCAAACTTACCAAATACTGCAAATGAAATAAAGGCAATAGTGAAAAAGGCAGGAGAACTAAAATTATGTTTTATTTCTCGCGTCTCTGAAAAAAAGAATTTGAATTTTGCTATTGAAGTCTTAAAATTAATTCCTCAAACAGAAATAATATTTGATGTGTACGGGCCAATTGAGGATGAAGCTTATTGGAACACCTGTGAGGAAAACGCCAAAGGATTATCGCCTAAGATTAGATTTCAATACAAAGGTATTTTGAAACCAATTGAAATTGGAAAAACAATTTCTCAATACCATGCTTTATTTTTACCTACACAAAACGAAAATTACGGTCATATCATTGTAGAAACCTTACAACATGCACGTCCAGTTTTATTATCAGATCAAACACCTTGGAGGAATTTACAATTAGAAAATGTCGGATTTGATATAGCATTAGATGATAAAATAAAATTTGTTGATTCGATCAATATTCTTGTTAATTTATCTCAATCAGAATTCGATGCAAAGAGTAAAACTTGCATTTCATACATTAGTCATCAATTAAATATTGATAAAATTAAAGCTCAATATTTAGAATTATTTAAGTAATGAATTTATTTGTCACAGGCATAGGAACTAACGTTGGTAAAACTATTGTATCAGCTATTTTAACAGAAGCTTTCGAAGCAGATTACTGGAAACCTATTCAAAGTGGAGTCGTGGATGGGAAAGATTCTGATACGGTGAAATCATTCATTAGTAATTCTAAATCTGTTTTTCATCCCGAAACGTATTTATTAAAAGAGCCTTTATCTCCACATTTTGCTGCTAAATTGGATGCAGTCACTATTGAATTAGATAAAATTAATTTACCTAAAACAACTAATCATTTAATAATAGAAGGAGCTGGCGGTTTATTAGTTCCTATAAACGATACTCAATATGTGATTGATGTCGCTAAACAGTTGGATTGCGAAATTGTAGTAGTCATTTCAAGCTATTTAGGTTGTATTAATCATTCCTTATTATCTATTGATTATCTATTGAGAAATCATTTAAAGATTAAAGCATTGGTTTTTAACGGAACATTTGAACCAGAAGTTAAACAAGCCATTACAAGTTATGTTAAGAATACATTAATTATTGATGTGCCTCAAGTGGATGAGCTTTCAAAACCCTCTATTTTACAAATTTCAACCCAAATTAAGCCTCAAATTGCCCTGTAATTGGGCTATTTTATAATTTTCTATCTCGTTAATGATTTGTATCTTTACAACTCTTTAAAATAGATAGTATGATAAAGCCAATTAAATTAATTGAAGTAAAAAGTGAAATAGGAGCAGGTACTCGTGGGTCGAGTATGGGTGTGGATGCAATTAAAATTGCAGCCTTAGATTTTGGAAGTAACTTTTTCAAAAAATTCAAAGCCGTTGAAGTTCAAAACGAAAACCATTTATTATTAGAGCCCGTTGTTAACGATTATGCAAAACGCGTGAAAGGTATTTATGCTTTAAACGATCGCTTAGCTAATGAAATAAAAAAGACGTTATTAAAAGAAGAGGTGCCAATTGTTTTAGCTGGAGATCATAGTTCTGCTTTAGGAACTATTTCTGGTATTAAAATGGCTTACCCAAACAAACGTATTGGTGTTATTTGGATTGATGCTCATGCCGATTTACACACTCCATATACTACACCAAGTGGAAATATGCATGGTATGCCAATTGCTTGTGTTTTAGGTGAAGATAATAAAGAGCGTCAGCAAAATAAACCTGATGATGAAACGATTGAATACTGGGAGAAATTAAAAGCTCTTGGTGGCATTACTCCAAAAATTAATTATAATGATTTGGTGTATATCGCTTTACGTGATTTTGAACCACAAGAAGAGTTTTTAATTAAAAAGAACAAAGTTCGTGTGTTTAACTTACAAGAAATTCGTAAGAAGGCTGTTGAACGTGTTGCCATTGAATCATTAAACTACTTAGATCACTGCGATTTAATTTATGTAAGTTTTGATGTTGATAGTATGGATAGCCGTATCAGCAGTGGAACAGGAACTCCAGTGCCAAACGGTATTACTGAAAAAGAAGCAGGGAATTTAATTTACTATATCATGCGTTCTAAAAAAATTGTATGTTTTGAAATGGTAGAAATTAACCCAACGCTTGATAAAGAAAATTTAATGGCTGAAAATGCTTTTGAAATTTTACAAAAAGCGACTAACCAATTAAACAACGATTTTTAAGATATTATCTTTTATTGTCACATCGAGTGAAGTCGAGATGCATGCTAGTTCTCGCACTTAGACTCCGCTCAGTGTGACAAACTAGAAGTCTCTTTTATCCCTTTAATCACTTCCGTCCTTTTAGTCTCTTCAAAAAAATGAAATCACTCAAAACCATAAACGCTTACTTTGTGAAATACAAATGGCGTTTATTAATGGGAGCTTTGTTTGTAGTACTTTCCACAATCTTTTCTATCTATCAAGGAGTCGTGGTACGAAATGCAACCAACGAAATTGTTGATTTAATTGCTAATCATAAAGCCGTTGATTCCATTAAGTTTATTGTATTTGGATTAACCTTGCTTGGTTTGGCTTTAACAAGTGGTTTCTTTTTATTTTTAATGCGTCAAACCATTATTGTGATGAGTCGCCATATAGAGTTTGATCAAAAAAACGAATTGTACACTCATTACCAAACTCTTGATGTGACGTTTTATAAAAACAACAGCACGGGCGATTTGATGAATCGAATTAGTGAAGATGTTGGTAAAGTGCGAATGTACACTGGCCCAGCTATTATGTATTTGATTAATACATTTTCTACGGTAATGATTGTTTTGGCATTTATGTTAAAGATTAATTGGCAATTAACTTTATTGGTTTTTGCTCCATTGCCTTTTTTATCTTTTGTGATTTATAAAGTTTCTGATTTAATAAATAAACGAAGTACAGTTGTTCAACAAGAATTATCAAAGTTAACTTCTCATGCTCAAGAAACTTTCTCGGCTATTAGAGTGATTAAAGCCTACGCTCGCGAAAAACATTATATCAATGAACTAGCTACTTTAAACACGGACTTTAAAAAACATAATCTACGTTTAGCGATTGTTGAAGCTTTTTTTCAACCAGTAATGGTGTTGATGATTGGTATTAGTGTGATAGCAACAGTTTGGTATGGAAGTCATTTAGTAATTGATAAACATATTGAGCCTGGTAATATCACCGAGTTTATTTTATACGTGTATAAATTAACTTGGCCATTCGCTTCTTTAGGTTGGGTAACTTCTTTGATTCAACGCGCGTCTGCTTCTCAAACACGTATCAATGAGTTTTTAAAAACAAAATCAAGCATCATCAATACACCCGAAATAAGAACAAAGATTGAAGGCGATATTGAATTTAAAAACGTTGGATTTATATATGACGATAGTAAAATTGAAGCACTTAAAAACTTTAATTTAAAAATTGAAAAAGGTAAAACCATTGGCATTAAAGGACAAATCGGTTCAGGGAAATCTACCTTGGCTAATTTAGTGTCTCGTTTATATGATACGACTTCAGGTGATATTTTAATTGATAATCATTCTATTAAAAAGTACGATTTGTTTGAATTAAGAAAAAGTATTGGTTACGTACCTCAAGAAGTGTTTTTGTTTTCGGATACGATTAGAAATAACATTGCTTTTTCTACGGGACATGATTATAGCGAAGTGGAAATTATACAGGCAGCTAAAGATGCTGGCGTGTATGATAATATTATGGCTTTTCCTGAAGGTTTTGATACAGTGGTTGGGGAACGTGGTATTACTTTGTCAGGCGGACAAAAACAACGTATTTCTATTGCTCGAGCTATTATTTCTAAACCTCAAATATTAATATTTGACGATTGCTTATCTGCCGTTGATGTAGAAACGGAAGAACTGATTTTAAATAATTTGAAAGCAATTATGAAAGATAAAACCTCTATTATTATAAGCCATAGAGATTCTGCTTTACGTTATGCAGATAAGGTTGTGGAGCTTTAGTTTTTTTGAGTTGTGAAAATAATTTACTTAAACTAAACAAACTTTTTTTACACCTCAAATCAATCATTTCCTTTCCACAAAAAAGCCCTCTCTTTCGAAAGGGCTTTTATATTAGTTATCTTCTTTTTTCTTTTTAGTTTTTGGCTTAATAGTTTTTACCACAATTTCCTTTTTCTCTTCATCATAATCAATTTCTATTTGATCACCTTCAGATAAATTACTTTGAATAATTTCTTCAGCCATTGGATCCTCTAAATACTTTTGTATCGCACGTTTTAATGGACGAGCACCGTATTGTGCATCGTAACCTTTCTCAACAATAAAGTCTTTAGCTCCATCTGTAATTTTGATCGTGTAACCAAGATTGTTTACACGTCCAAATAAGCTGTTTAATTCTATATCAATAATTTTATGAATATCTTTCTTATCTAAAGAGTTAAACATAATCACATCATCAATACGATTTAAGAATTCAGGTGCAAAAGCTTTCTTTAAAGCATTTTCAACAACTCCTTTATTCATATCAGCTTCGCTGTCAACTCTTGTTTGAGTTCCAAAACCAACACCAGTACCAAATTCTTTTAATTGACGAGCGCCAATATTGGAAGTCATAATGATGATAGTATTTTTGAAGTCAATTTTACGACCTAAACTGTCCGTTAATTGTCCATCATCTAATACTTGTAATAACATATTAAATACATCTGGATGTGCTTTTTCGATTTCATCTAATAACACAACAGAGTAGGGACGACGACGTACTTTCTCAGTTAATTGTCCACCTTCTTCATAACCAACATATCCCGGAGGCGCTCCAATTAAACGAGTCACGGCAAATTTTTCCATGTACTCGCTCATGTCAATTCTAATTAAAGCTTCATCATTATCAAATAAATGTTTCGCTAAAATTTTTGCTAATTGAGTTTTACCAACACCAGTAGGACCTAAGAAAATAAATGAACCAATTGGTTTATTAGGATCTTTTAATCCAGCACGGTTACGTTGAATTGCTTTTACTACTTTTTTAAGAGCTTCATCTTGTCCAATTACTTTACCTTGTAATTGTTCTACCATTTTCACTAATTTCTCGCCTTCGTTTTGAGAAATACGTTGAACTGGAACTCCACTCATCATCGATACAACTTCTGCAACGTTATCTTCAGTAACAGTAACTCGGTTCATCTTAGTTTCTTCTTCCCAAGCTTTTTTAGCAGCGTCTAATTGCGCTTGTAACTGTTTTTCAGTATCGCGTAACTTAGCAGCTTCTTCGTATTTTTGAGAACGAACTACTTGATTTTTTAGTTCTTTAATGTCTTCCATTTTTTTCTCAAGCTCCAATACATTTTCAGGAACATTGATATTTGTAATGTGAACACGAGAACCAGCTTCATCTAAAGCATCAATAGCCTTATCTGGTAAATGTCTATCAGTTAAATAACGAGCAGTTAATGTTACACAAGCTTTAATAGCTTCTAGAGTGTAAGTTACATTATGATGATCTTCATATTTAGATTTAATGTTCGTTAAAATTTGTAATGATTCTTCCTGAGTTGCAGGTTCGATAATTACTTTTTGGAAACGACGTTCTAAAGCTCCATCTTTTTCGATGTGTTGACGGAATTCATCTAATGTAGTAGCACCAATACATTGTATCTCTCCACGAGCTAAAGCAGGTTTAAACATGTTACTTGCATCCATACTTCCGCTAGCACCACCAGCACCAATAATTGTATGAATTTCATCAATGAATAAAATCACATCTGGATTTTTTTCTAACTCATTCATCACCGCTTTCATTCGCTCTTCAAATTGTCCACGGTATTTTGTACCAGCTACTAAAGATGCTAAATCTAAAGTAACAACTCGTTTTCCAAATAACACGCGAGAAACTTTGCGTTGAACAATACGTAATGCTAAGCCTTCAGCCACGGCAGATTTACCCACACCTGGTTCACCAATTAAAATTGGGTTATTCTTTTTACGACGAGATAAAATTTGAGACACACGCTCAATTTCTTTTTCACGACCAACAACAGGATCTAATTTTCCGTCCTCGGCCATTTTCGTTAAATCTCTTCCGAAATTATCTAATACTGGTGTTTTAGATTTTGAGTCACCTGGTTTTTTTGCTGCGCCAGAGTTACCGCCTCCGCCAAATGATTCTTCATTTTCATCGTCATCGCCAGCAGTTGAATTTTCAATTTTGTGTGGGTTTTCCATATATCCTTCTAGTTCTAATTTTACAGAATTATAATCAACCCCAAACTTTGCTAATGCTTTAGTTACAACGTTATCATTGTCTTTTAAAATACACATTAATAAATGCTCAGTGCCAATTTGCGGCGCCTTAAAAACCTTAGCTTCTAAATACGTAAGCTTTAATGTTTTTTCGGCTTGTTTTACTAACGGAATGTTAGCTAAATTATTTACTTTTTTCATTGATACAGGTAAACTCTGCTCAATTTGTTTTCTAAAATCTTGGATATTAATGGCTAGATTTTTTAATAATTTAATACCCACTCCTTCGCCATCGCGAATCATGCCAAGCATTAAATGTTCTATTCCAATATAATCATGCCCTAGTCTTAGTGCTTCTTCTCGGCTAAACGTTATCACGTCTTTTACGCGCTGTGAAAATTTTGCTTCCATAAATTTTTAAGTTCTTTGTTAGGTTCTAAACATAATTAATGCCATAATCAAAAGTAACCGATAATGGCAGTTTTGGTTCTTTTTTGGCGCCTTTTTTTTAACATCAAAACTGTTAATAACTATACAACTAAATTACTTATTAAATAGCTATTTTCAAAGCCTATTAGTAATTTTTAGAAACAGATATTTTTGATTTTTAAGTCTAAATTTAACTGACATTATTTCTGATAACAAAATAGAATCACAAGAGTTTAAAAACATAAAAAAAGAATATGAGCGGAGAGAAAATTATTCCAATTAACATTGAAACGGAAATGAAAACTGCCTATATCGATTATTCGATGTCGGTTATTGTATCGCGTGCTTTACCTGATGTAAGAGATGGCTTAAAACCAGTTCATCGTCGTGTATTGTATGGAATGTTAGATTTAGGTGTATTACACAATCGTCCTTATAAAAAATCGGCCCGTATTGTTGGGGAGGTTTTAGGAAAGTACCATCCGCATGGTGATACTTCTGTTTATGATACCATGGTTCGTATGGCTCAAGAATGGAGCTTACGTTATATGCTAGTGGACGGACAAGGAAACTACGGTTCTGTAGATGGTGATCCACCTGCAGCGATGCGTTATACGGAAGCTCGTTTCCGTAAAATTACTGAGGAAATAATTGCTGATATTGAAAAAGATACAGTTGATTTTCGTCCAAATTTTGATGACTCTTTAACGGAGCCTACAGTAATGCCAACTCGTATACCAACATTATTAATGAATGGTGCTTCTGGAATTGCTGTAGGTATGGCCACAAATATGGCTCCTCATAACTTAACAGAGGTTATTAATGGTATTATTGCTTACATCGATGATAATAATATTGACATTGATGGTTTGATGAAACATATTAAAGCGCCTGATTTTCCTACAGGTGGAACTATTTATGGTTATGAAGGTGTAAAAGATGCTTTCCATACAGGACGTGGACGAGTAATGATGCGCGCCAAAGCAAGTATTGAACCAGTAAATAACAGAGAGCGTATTATTGTTACAGAAATTCCTTATCAAATTAATAAGGCTGAAATGATTAAACGTCAATGGGAATTATGTAACGAGAAAAAAATTGAAGGTATTACAGAAATTCGTGATGAGAGTAACCGAGAAGGGATGCGTATTGTTTATGAATTAAGAAGCGACGCGATTTCAAATGTTGTTTTAAATAATTTATATAAATATTCTGCCTTACAAACTTCATTTTCAATCAATAACGTTGTTTTAGTAAAAGGTCGTCCAGAAATGTTGAATCTAAAAGATATGATTCATTATTTTGTGGAACACAGACATGATGTAGTTGTTCGTCGTACGAAGTTTGATTTAATGCAAGCTGAAAAACGTGCTCACATTTTAGAAGGTTTATTAATAGCACAAAAAAATATAGAAGAAGTTATTAAAATTATTCGCGAAAGCGCATCTCCAGATGCAGCTAAAGACGAATTAATTACTCGTTTCTCATTATCCGAAATTCAAGCTCGTGCTATTTTAGATATGCGTTTACGTACTTTAACTGGACTAGAGGTTGACAAATTAAATGCTGAATATGATGAGTTAATGAAGAGCATTGCATACTTCAAAGAAATTTTATCTGATGAAAAATTACGTTATAAAATTATACGTGAAGAATTAGTTGAGATTGGTGAAAAATATGGTGACGAACGTCGCACAGATATTGTTTACGCTGGTGATGATTTGAAGATTGAAGATATGATTGCCGATGAAGATGTCGTAATTACTATTTCTCATTTAGGTTATATGAAACGTACAAACCTAGCTGAATACCGTTCTCAAAATAGAGGAGGAAGAGGCAGTAAGGGAACCGCTACACGTGATGAAGATTTTGTAGAACACATGTTTATCGCGTCTACACATAATTACATATTATTATTTAGTGAAAAAGGACAATGTTACTGGATACGTGCTTACGAAGTGCCAGAAGGTGCTAAAAATAGTAAAGGACGTGCCATTCAAAATTTAATTAGCATTGCTCCAGATGATAAAGTAAAAGCATTTATTAATATCAAGAATTTACAAGACGAAGAATATATCCAAAATAACTACATTATATTATGTACTAAGGATGGTATTATTAAGAAAACATCTGTAGAGGCTTATTCTCGTCCACGAGCTAATGGTATTAATGCCATTACTATTCGCGAAGGAGATGTTTTATTAGAAGCAGCTTTAACTAATGGCAATAATGAAATCATGATTGCTACCAAATTAGGCAAGGTGTGCCGTTTCCCTGAAGCAAAAGTTCGTCCAATGGGTCGTAACGCTTCTGGTGTAATTGGTATCGACCTAAATGATGAAGAAGGAGGAAACAACGAAGTAATTGGTATGATTTGTATAGATGATATGCAAGCTAACGTATTAGTGGTTTCTGAAAAAGGATATGGTAAACGTTCGGATATTGAAGAATACCGTATTACGAATCGTGGTGGCAAAGGAGTTAAAACAATTAATATTACTGAAAAAACAGGAAACCTAGTTGGTATTAAATCTGTAACAGACGCAAACGACTTAATGATTATCACGAAGAACGGAATCGCTATTCGTATGAATGTATCTGATTTACGTGTGATGGGTCGTGCAACACAAGGCGTTCGTTTAATTAATATTCAAGATAGTGATAGTATTGCTGCTGTAACAAAAGTAGACCATGAAGATGAAGTAGAAGCAGAAGTTGCTGCTGAAGGAACAACTCCTGATGCTCCAACTAGTGAAATTTCTTCTCCAGAAGCTTCTGAAAGTGAAAATTCTACACCAACGGACGATAACGTTTAATAGACGGACAAAAACAATAATACATAATATATATATTTGAACAAATTATTCTAAGCATGAACAAAAAAGCAATCATAACAGGAGCATTAAGCATATTTAGCTTAGCAACCTTAATGGCTCAGCCTACATTAGTAGAGAAAGTTGAACCAAAAGCAGACAAAGTGGTAATTCCTTACGAAAAATGGAAACTACCTAACGGATTAACTATTTTATTAAATGAAGATCATTCTGATCCATTGGTTCACGTTTTAGTAACTTATAAAGTAGGTTCAAATCGTGAGAGTTTAGGGAAATCTGGTTTTGCTCACTTTTTTGAGCACATGATGTTCCAAGGTTCAAAACATGTTGCTGATGAAGAGCATTTTAAAATTGTATCAACAGCCGGTGGTAACATGAATGGTAACACTACTGAAGATAGAACGGTTTATTTTGAAACAGTGCCTTCTAATAATTTAGAAATGGCTTTATGGTTAGAGGCCGATCGTATGGGATTCTTATTAGATTCATTAACATCTAAAAAGTTTGAAAACCAACGTGATGCTGTTAAAAACGAAAAGTCTCAAAATGTAGAAAATCAACCTTATGCATTAGCTTTTGTTGAAGAAATTAATAAAGCGTTATATCCTGAAGGACATCCTTACAGCTGGCCGGTTATTGGATATGTAGATGATTTAAATAGAGCAAACTTAGAAGACGTTAAAAACTTCTTTTTACGTTGGTATGGTCCAAATAACGCAATTTTAACTATTTCTGGAGATTTCAGTTCGCCTGAGGCTTTAGCAATGGTAGAAAAATACTTTGGCGGTATTAAAGCTTGTCCGGATGTTAAAAAAATGCGTGTTGCTCCAGTGACTTTAGCTACTGACAAATACACTGCATACAAAGATAAAACCTATTTCCCATTAAACTTAAGAGTTTACCCAACAGTTCCTCAATACAACAGAGATGAACCGGCGTTAGACTTATTAGGCATGATGATGGGAAGTGGTAATAACTCTATTTTCTATAAAAAATTCGTAAAAGCTAAACCTGAAATTGCAGTAGATGCGAGTGTAAATCACCGTTCAAAAGAATTAGGTGGAGAATTTTCTATACAAATTTTCGCCTATCCACCAGAAGATTTCAATTTAGAAAAATTATTTACGGAAATTGATGAAAAAGTAAAAGCAACCATTGAAGAGTTTGGTACAACTGGAATTACGGATGAAGCTTTATCTAGAGCAAAAGCAGAAATCGAATCAAGTATGTATGGTGCATTATCAACAGTTGGAAATAAAGCAGGTACAATTTCAGAATGGGAACGTTTATTAGGTAAAACTTTTACATTATCTGACGAAATTGATAGATACAGCAAAGTAACTAAAGATGATATTACACGTGTGTTCAATAAATATATTAAAGGTGCAGGTGCGGCTGTATTAAATACTTATCCAATTATTAATCCTAAAGATTCAGTAAAAAGTATCAATCCATATGCAAATATGAAATTTGAAACTCCAGCAGAATACAATGGTTTATCTTATACGCCAGCAGCTGATAAATTTGACAGAGCAGCTCGCCCAAAAGCAGGTGCTTCTAAACCAGTAACAATTCCTGATTATTTTTCTACAAAATTTGCAAATGGAATTAGTATTATCGGAACTAAAAACACAGAAACTCCTGAAGTTAATATCGTATTAACTATGGAAGGTGGCAGTTTAGTATTGTCAAATGACCAACTTAAAAAATTAGGTGTGGCTGAATTAACGGCTAGCTTATTAAACGAAGGAACTAAAAACTACACGACTGAGCAAATTGCAGCAGAGTTAGAAAAATTAGGAAGTAGTATTAGTTTTGGTGCAAACAAAAACTCTACTACAATTCAAATAACTTCTTTAAAGAAAAACTTAGATGCTACTTTAAAGTTATTTGAAGAAAAATTATTAAACCCAGGATTTAATGCTGAAGATTTTAAATTAGCTAAAAAGCAATATAAAGAAAGCGTAAAGAATGATGAAACGAGTGCTAATACAATGGCAGGAAGAGCGTTTAACTTCGCTTTATATGGAAGTTCAGTAATGGGATTAGATCCATCAATTAAAACGATTGAAAATATCGAGTTAGCAGATCTTAAAGATTATTATACTAAGTTTTATTCTCCATCTGTAACAAATATCGTTATTGTAGGTGATATTGAAGAAAAAGATATCGTTACTAAATTAGGATTCTTAAACAAATGGGCAGCTAAAGAAGTGAAAATTCAGCCGATGGTTGAACCAGTTACTCCAACAGAGCCTCAATTTTTTATCTACAATAAATTTGGAGCACCATCTTCGGTAATTACGATGGGTTATCCTTCATTAAAATTTGATGCAACTGGAGATTATTACAAAAATCGTATTGCAAACTTCGTTTTTGGCGGAGCATTTAACAGTCGTTTGAATTTAAATTTACGTGAAGATAAAGGTTACACTTATGGTATTCGTTCAGGATTCCAAGGAGGTAAATACAATGGTACATTTGCTATTTCTTCTTCTGTAAAACGTCCTGCTACTGCCTTATCTTTAGCGGAAATTATTAAGGAATTTACAAACTATCAAACAAATGGTATTACAGATAAAGAGTTAGAATTTACGAAGAGTTCTTTGTTAAATGAAGAAGCTTTGAAATACGAAGCTCCTTATCAAAAAGCAGCTTTCTTATCTAATATCGTTAAATACAATTTAGACAAAGGATTTACAGCTCAACAAAACCAAATCTTAAAAAATATTACTAAAGATGAGGTAAATGCTCAAATCAAAAAATACTTTGACGTTAATAAATTAACTACTGTTGTAGTAGGTGATAAGGCAATGATCGAAGCTCAATTAGATAAAGCAGCTAAAGACGCGAAAAACAAAGAAGTATTAAATAAAGTTAAATTAAAGAAAATTACTGTTGATTAATATATGCAATTGCACAATATTTGCGTCTGTATAATATCATGCAAAAATAACTAACATAAAAAAACACTAGATAAATTCTATCTAGTGTTTTTTTTATATCTTAACCAAAAATTTTAACAATATGAGAAACATCATCACAGCTGCCTTAGTATCTATTACAGCTATTTCATTTAGTCAAAGTAATCAAGTTCAAAATGCTTCTAACTATTTACGTAATAAAGAATTTGATAAAGCAAAAATAGCTGCTGATGCGGCGGCAGTTCATGAAACAACAATCAATAATCCGAAATTATGGAAATATAGAGGGCAAATATATCAAGAGATTTATTTTTCTAAAGATGCAGCCATTAAAGGATTAGATATAGAAGCAGAAGAAAAGGCTCTAGACAGCTATATCAAATGTTTAAAAAATGATAAAGATAATTATTATAAAGAAGAAGAAGGAGGCGTAAAAGGACTTATAGTTCAAGCTACTGCTGCTGTTAGCAATAAAGCAAATATATATAAGTTAAATAAAGAGTTTGATAAAGCTTTATATTGTTATGATTTATTAGAACAAGCATTACCTTACGATTTTGATCAAGGAATGAAGCGTGCAAACATTACTAAAGAAAAATTAATGTTTTATAAGTTTGATACTTATAAATATGCTGCAAATAAAGAAAAAACTAAAGAGTATGCTGATAAATTAATTGCAAGTAAATACAAAGAGCCAAGAGTTTATACAGACATGGTTAAGTTAGCTTTAATCGACAGAGATACTACGAAAGCATTAGAATACATTGGAAAAGGTAAGCTAATGTTTGAAGATAACATGGAATTAGTAAATAGCGAAATCAATATTTATTTAGCTCGTAATAAAACAGATGAGTTAAAAACTAAATTAAATGACGCAATTAACTTAGCACCAGACAATGAGGTTTTACATGCTATTTTAGCAAACCTTTATCAAAAAACAAATGAGAAAGAAAAAGCAGAGCAGGAATACTTAAAAGCGTTAGAAATTAAACCTGATTATGAAATCGCTAATTATAACTTAGGTGTTATGTACTTTAACTCTGGTAATGAGTGGAATGAAAAATTAGGTGCTTTACCTCCAAAAGAAACAGTAAAAGCTAAAGAATACGAAGCAAAAGCTAATGAATATTTCAAAAAAGCAGTAGTAAATTTCGAAAAATCTTATGAGGTTACTCCTGATAAAGCTACAAAACAACAGTTACGTAAATTGTTTTTACGCTTAGGTGAAACTGAGAAAGCTGATAAATACAAATAATTATATCAATCGTCCTTTAACTATATTCAAATGAGAATTTTAAGAATTTTAATTTTTGCAATTATAATACCTTTCACAAGCTTTGCACAAAAAAATAAAGTACAAGCTGCATGGAGAGCTTTAAGCGATTATGAATCTACTTTAACTGATAATCCAGATATTTCTTATTTAACAAAAGCAAAAGAAAATATTGATTTAGCAACTGCTAACGAGGAAACAAAAAATCAGTTTAAAACGCATGCCTACAGATGTAGAATATATGTGTATTTGTTTTCGGAAAGCTTTAAGGCGGAGGAAAAAAAATTGACAACATCCATTGCTGATAAAAACGAAAGAATGCAAACAGCTTACGGTAATGTTACTATATCAGAATTTGAAGAAGCAAATAAATGTTTAGCGAAGTTAAAAGAAATTGATGCGAAGAAGTTTGATAAAATTACTAAAGGAGAAACGGATACGGACGAAGACAGTAAACTATTTACAGCAATTAGCCAAATTGTAGCTTACCAAGCAAATTTAGCAAATGGTAAATATAAAGTTAAAAAGTTTGATGAAGCAGCCGATTTTTTTGCATCCTTAGCAGCAACAAATATGATGATGACAGGAAAAAAAGATACCTCAAATTTTTATAATGCTTGTGTTTGCGCTCAAAAATCTAAAAATCAAACAAAAATGTTTGACTACAATAAAAAAATGATTGATTTAGAAATATCTTCTGCATTTAATTATAGATCGATTTACGAAATTAGAATGCAACAAAGCGACACTTTAGGAGCAATGGAATATTTGAAAAATGGACGATTAAAGTTTCCTAATGATGTATTTTTAATGAATGAAGAAACAAATCTGTATATTGAAAAAGGACAAAAGGAAAAAGCATTAGAAAATCTCCTGGCCTTACTAGCTAAAGATCCAAATAATGCTTTTTTGAATTCGAATATTGCTATTATGTACGACAATTTAGCAAATCCAAAAGGTAAATCTGGAAAAGATACAACAAAGCCTGCTGAGTACGAAAATTACATGGCAAAGGCATTTGAACACTACCATAAAGCAGTAGATTTAAAGTCAACAAATCAAGATAGTTATTATAATGCACTATATAATTTAGGAGCTTTATATCATAATTATGGTATAAATATGTATACTAAGTCTATGGAAAAAGCCACCATTACAGAATTAGCTAAAAAACAAAAAGATATTGATGCAAAAAGCATGGAATATTACAAAAAAGCTATCCCATTTTTAGAACAAGCTTTAGAAGTTAAACCTAATGACCCTACAACAATGCAGGCATTAAGAACTATATATTACAAAACAGGAAACGAAGTAAAAGGTAAAGAAATGAACGATAAGATAAAAGGCTTAAAATAATACAACTATCTAAAATGTTAAAAAAGAACCGCCCATCTATTGGGCGGTTTTTTTGTTTTTTTACCGCTCATAACAATCCAATTTTTAACAAAAAAAATACCTTTTTTAAACCACTTAAATAGTTAAATTTGCTATCCCCTATAAAGGAATTTTTAAAACCACTGTAATTATATGATTCGTACATTTTATACATTTTGCTTACTGTTTATTTCGCTTCTTGGATTTTCTCAATACGCTACAATTAGAGGATTTGTTTACAATAAATCTAATGGTGAGCCTGTTGCTTTTTCTAACGTTTTCTTAAAAGGAACCACTACTGGAGCTTCAACTGATTTAAATGGATATTTCTCAATTAATAAAGTAAATGCTGGTACTTACACATTGTTGGTGACTAACCTAGAATTTGATACAATCTCAGAAACAATAACAGTAAAAGCTGGAGAAATTTTAAGTAAAAAATTCTTCTCAGATAAGGGCGGTATTATTTTAAATGCAATTGATGTTACTGCGGCATCTGCCGAAAAAATTGAAAACCCAAATGTAGCTGTTCAAACTATCGATCCAGTAGCGATTAATAAATTACCAAGTGTTGGTGAACCAGATTTAGCACAATATTTACAGGTATTACCTGGTGTTGTTTTTACTGGAGATCAAGGTGGGCAATTATATATTAGAGGTGGTTTACCAATTCAAAATAAAGTATTACTAGATGGTATGGTAATCTATAATCCTTTTCACTCTATTGGTTTATTCTCGGTGTTTGATAATGACATTATGAGAAATGCAGATGTATATAGTGCAGGTTTTGGCGCTGAGTATGGAGGAAGAACTTCTTCTATTATGGATATTACTACACGTGATGGAAATAAAAAACATTTATCAGGAAAAGTATCAGCATCAACATTTGGAGCTAAACTAACATTAGAAGGCCCATTAAAAAAACTAAAAGAGGATGGAAAAGGAAGTTCTTCTTTCTTGTTATCAGGAAAAACATCTTATTTACCACAAACATCAAAAACATTATATCCATATGCTAATCAAACAAACGACGACGGCTTACCATTTTATTATACTGATTTATACGGTAAAGTATCTTTTAATGGTAACAATGGTAGTAAAGTAAACTTATTTGGATATAATTTTAACGATAAAGTAGTTTATAAAGATTTAGCTAGCTTTAACTGGACATCTTTTGGAGGTGGTAGTAATTTTATATTAATCCCTCAAAACTCTACCTTATTAATCGAAGGAAATTTTGCTTATTCTCAATATAAAATAAATTACAAAGGTTCTGTTGAAGAAGATAAAAAATCAAGTTCGGTAGGAGGATTTAATGGTGGATTTAATTTCTTAAAATATTTTGGACGTAATGAATTAAAATATGGTTTTGAATTAGTTGGTACAAATACAAATTACTCTCTTCAAAACCCAAATTTGTCAGTGCCTATTGAGTATGCTAAAAACTCTTTAGAGCTTGGAGCTCACATGAAATTTAGATGGTTAGATAAAAAGAAATGGATTGTATTAGAACCAAGTTTCCGTTTACAGTATTACGCCACATTTAATAACCTATCTCCAGAGCCACGTTTACAAGGTAAAGTTAACTTCACTAAAAAAATTCGTTTAAAATTTGCAGGAGGGTTATATAGCCAAAGTTTAATGAGTGCTAGTTCTGACAGAGATGTGGTGAATTTATTTTATGGATTTATTAACGGACCAGAAAATTTACCTGAAACTTACAAAGATAAAAACAACAACACCGTTACTACGAAAGGCTTGATTCAAAAATCTCGTCATTTAGTAGCTGGTTTTGAAATAGATATTTTAAAAAATATTGAAATTCAAATTGAAGGGTATCAAAAATACTTTACTCAAATGGCTAGCGTTAATAGAGATAAACTTTTTGATGATACTCCTGAAAATGCTGATAAACCAGAAGCTAATAGAAAAGATTTTATCATGGAGCAGGGGGAAGTTACGGGTCTAGATTTTACAGCTAAATATGAGAAAAAGCGTTTCTATTTTTGGGCAGTTTATTCTTTAACTTATAACAAACGTTATACAGGAAATACAGCTAGTGGTGATGTTTATGAATACGCGCCAGTTTTTGATAGAAGACATAATGTGAATTTAGTTGGAACTTATACATTTGGTAAAAAACGTAACTTAGATTTAAGTGTTCGTTGGAACTATGGTTCAGGTTTCCCTTTCACACCAACTCAAGGATATTATCCTCAAGTTAATTTTGGAAGTAATTTTAATTTTGATTACACCACAGCTAACGCTAATTTAGGCTATGTACCAGGAGACTATAACTCTCGTCGTTTACCTGATTACCACCGTATGGATATTAGCTTGAAATGGTTATATAATATTAACGAGAAAACTAAATTAGAAGTAAATGTTGGAGCAACAAACGTTTATAATCGCGAAAATATTTTCTATTATGATCGTATTAGAAATAAACGTGTAAACCAATTGCCAATTTTACCGAACGTAAATATTAGCTTTAAATTTTAATCAGTTGGCATTCAAAATCTATACAAAAACAGGGGATAAAGGGCAAACCTCTTTAATTGGAGGAACACGTATTCCAAAATTTGACACAAGAATTGAAGCCTATGGCACTGTTGATGAATTAAATTCAAATATTGGATTAGTTCGTGATCAAGAAATAGATGAGCACTCTAAAACAATTTTAATTGATGTTCAAGACCGATTATTTACAATAGGTTCGTTGCTGGCAGCTGATCCCGAAAAAAATAAAATGGTATTACCACAAATTTCGGACGCTGATATTGAATTATTAGAAAAAGAAATTGATGCCATGAACGAGCACTTGCCAGAAATGAAATTTTTTGTACTTCCGGGTGGGCACACAACTATTTCGTTTTGTCATTTAGCAAGATGCGTTTGTCGCAGAGCAGAACGTTGTGTGTTACGTTTAAACGAAGAGCAACCTGTAAACGAATTAATTTATAAATATTTAAATCGTCTGTCGGATTATCTGTTTGTTTTATCTCGCAAATTTACTCAAGATTTAAAGGCCCTTGAAACGCCTTGGAAACCTCGCGTATAATGTCAACCCCTAACCAAATAGTAAATACAATGATGGCTAAAGACTTTTTTAGTCAATGGCTTGGAATTGAAGTTTTGGAAATCAAAGAAGGAGCTTGTAAATTACAAATGACTGTTCGTGATGATATGCTTAATGGTTTTGGAATTGCTCATGGTGGAATTACATACTCCATTGCAGATAGTGCCTTAGCATTTGCTTCTAACTCACACGGACAGAAATCGGTGTCTGTAGAAACGTCTATTTCACATACTATTTCTCTTAAATCAGGAGATGTTATAATTGCCGAAGCCATTGAAGAACATTGTTCTAATAAAATCGGCATTTACTCTGTTAAAATTTCTAGAGTGTCGGATGCTGCTGTTGTTGCTTTATTTAAAGGAACCGTGTATCGAACTTCTAAAGTTTGGTAATAGTAGATTAAACCTTCTTGCTATTTAGCAGTCAAACACAAAATTTAAAAAGAATCTTATGAAACGTATCAATAAATGGTTTATTTTAATTGTGTTGGCTGTATTAGCGGCAAATCCTAATCAGCTTTTAGCGCAAAGAGGGCGCGGAGGAAATCATCCACATGTAAAAGGGAAAGCAGTAAGAAAACAACATCCTCATCACCGAGTGATTGTGAGAAGTCGATATCGTCCTGCCAAAATAGTTGTTTTTCATCCACATTGGGCACCAAAAAGAGCGTACAATAGAAGATGGGTGTTTTTTCCTAGATATAATTTTTATTGGGATAATTGGAGACAAATGTATGTTTATAGGAATGGAACTGTTTGGATTGTTAATGCACCCCCCCCTCCAACGGTGGTAAATATTAACATTGATAACGAAAAACAATACGAATTAAAAGAGATAGAGGATGATGTAGACGATGTATATCAAACTAACGAAACTCATCAAACTGAATACAAAACAGAGTAAAACAAGCCGAAAATTATTGATGTTGAACCCTTTTTTATAAGAAAATATAATTTTGCAGGTAACTAAAAATAGTCTATATTTGCACTCCACTTTTTAGCCTCTGGTTGCACGGTGCAGCGAATGCTCAAAATGATAAATATTAAAAAATAAGAAACAATGAGTTTATTATTAGATTACGTAAAAAAACAATTAGCAACAGAGGTTGCTCATCCAAAATTTAAAGCTGGTGATACTATTACAGTTCACTACAAAATTAAAGAGGGTGATAAAGAGCGTATCCAGCAGTTTTCTGGTGTTGTTATTCAGCGCAAAAACGAGCCAGCAACAGCTTCTTTCACAGTTCGTAAAATTTCTAATGGAGTAGGTGTAGAGCGTATCTTCCCAGTATCATCTCCATTTATTGATAAAGTAGAATTAAACAAAGTTGGTATTGTTCGTAGAGCAAAAATCTACTATATCCGTACTCGTACAGGTAAAGCAGCTCGTATCCGCGAAAAAATCCAAAAAAGTACTAAAACTGCTAAATAGTAGTTTTAATATGATAAAAAAGCCTCTTAATAATTTATTAAGAGGCTTTTTTTATGGGGTTATGTCATGTTGAATTTATTTCAGCATTTCTTATTTAATGTTTGAGATTCTTAATCAAGTTCAGAATAACTATATAGGGTTTGTTGATTCTAAATAATATTCACTTCTCTTTCAAGCTCTACGCCAAATTTATCATGCACCGTTTTTAATACATGAGTAGATAAATCATAAATTTCATTTCCTTTTGCTCCTCCGTAATTTACTAATACTAATGCTTGTAGTTTGTGCACGCCCGCATCACCCTCACGATAACCTTTTAATCCGCTTTGTTCGATAAGCCAACCCGCTGCTAATTTATAATTTCCGTTGTCTAAAGGATAAGCCACTAGGTTTTGAAATTCATTTTTTAGTCTGTCGTAAACGTTACTACTTACTTCAGGATTTTTAAAGAAACTCCCTGCGTTACCTATTTCCTTTGGGTTAGGTAATTTACTGCTTCTAATATTAATTACTGCTTGAGATATCGCTTTGATATTTAATTCCGAAATATTCATAGCATCTAACTCTTGCTTAATTGCTCCATATTCGATATGAAAGCTTGGCTTTTTAGATAACTGAAAGGTAACAGAAGTAATAATGAATTGATTTTTAAATTGGTGTTTAAAAACACTTTCTCTGTAACCAAATTCGCAATCTGATTTCGAAAATGTTTTTTCTTCACCTGTAATGGCATGTATGGCTTCTAATTCGTAAAATGTATCTTTTATTTCTACGCCATAAGCGCCAATGTTTTGCATTGGGCTGGCGCCTGTACATCCTGGTATTAAAGATAGATTTTCTAATCCACCATAATTTTGATTAATGCACCACATCACAAACTCATGCCACACTTCGCCACCAGCACATCTAACAAAAACATGTTCTGCGGTTTCATTCACAACTGTAATACCTTTTAAATTATTTTTCACAACTATAGCATCCACATTTTTGGTGAGTAGCATATTGCTGCCACCGCCTAAAATTAAACGTTCGTTGTTTTTGTATTCAGTACTTTGCAAAAGCTCCTTAATGTTTTCAATAGTGTCAATACTAGTAAAGAATTTAGCAAAGGCTTCAATACCAAAGGTGTTATATGGTTTAAGTGAAATGTTAGATGAAATAATCATAGCTTAAAATTAAAGAAAGCCTCACGAGGAGGCTTTCTTTTTTTTAGGACTTTTTAATAGTGTATTGTTTGCAATTACCAATTAACAAAATTCGTCATAAACCATTTTTAAATGTTCAGCAATCATTCCTGCTGTTCTTCCTTCAATGTTATGGCGTTCTACAAAATGAACTAGTTCGCCATTTTTAAATAAAGCAATTGCGGGTGATGATGGTGGATATGGAGCAAAATGCTGACGCGCTTGCTGAACAGCTTCTCCATCAAATCCTGCAAATACAGTGGTTAATTTGGAAGGTTTTTTGCCATTATCTAAACTTAATTTTACGCCCGGACGACAAGCGCCAGCTGCACAACCACAAACGGAATTTACAACCATTAATACAGTTCCTTCTGATTTTAATGCGCTTTCAACGCTATCAGGTGTTCTTAAATCTTCAAATCCCACAGCAGTTAATTCTGCTTTCATAGGTGTTACTAATGCCTCTGGATACATATTTTTTAATTTATGAGTTAAATATTTATTTAATAGTTTACAAATGTAACTATCATTTGTTTAGTTTAACTACTAAATTATGCTAAATATCAAACTAAAAATAGATCTAAATCCTATTTATTGATGAGTAAATTTGTGATATGTTTCGCTAGCCATCAAAGATTTTTCTTTTCTACTAACAGTTAATATGGCAACTGGATAGTCTAGTAAATCTTGCTTTACAGACGTGCTATGCGATAATTCAATTTGAAGATCAAAAGGTTCTTCGTGCATTTCTCTTAAACCACTTGGTATTTTAGTGTCTACTATCACAATTTTATCAGAGTAATTAGTTTTTTTAAAAACGACTGAGTAGAGCTTATCGCTTTCTAGAGCTAAATTCACGGGTTTTGTTTTTTTGTTATAAATGGAATCTTTTAACACGCCATCCGAATAAATAACAATTGAATAGTTGTCGGTGTTTTTATCATCCACTAATGCCGAAGCATTAATTTCAACAATTTTGATAGATTGAGAATAAGCGTTAAAGGAAAAGACTAAGATGATTAATAAAACAAACAGAGTTTTTTGTAACTTTTTTTTCATAGCTTTTTTAGATTTTAAGGTTCTATAATATTCTTGAAATAGTTCCTAATTCTAGTTTATACTATAAAAACTTCTATAAAGTTTCAAAAATGTCCGACGAATGTCGGATGACAATAGTCATATGCCTTTTATAATCCTAAAACTTTAATCTAGCCTGTAATTTAAGCTCTGTTTTATGGTTAGAGTTTATTTGGTTTAGGCTACCAACAGATTGCTGTGTTTGATTATCATAAATAGTACTTGCCAATCTTACCCAAATTTCAAAATTTCGAGTAATGTCCCAATTTACAATAAAGTAAGCTCTTTGTCCCTTATAATATAAAGCTGGAACAGAGTAGGAGTAAAGCACATCATTTTCGTAGGCATACACGCGACTATCATAACTTTTCGTATCAAAAACAGCATATCTAAGTGTAAATGTAAAAGGGAACTTTAGTTTTTTATAAATAAGATCTTGCACAAAAGCTACACCATTTTCATCAGGTATGATTTGATTATCTATGCGAGTGTATTCAATTCTAGATTTAAACTTAATATCAGGTGTAATTTGTGCCGATAAATTATATCGATAATTCTGTTGCACATAAGGCGCTAAGTAATCATAAAAATTATCATCCGTATTATTTATAAATTTGGTACGGTGTCTGAAACGAAAATACATGTCTATTTTTTTTGTGGGCGTGTAGTTAAGTTGCGTAAAAATATCTCTACCTGACGACGGGGCGCTGGCATTAGATTTAAAGAAATCAAATTTATACTGATCCATGTAAATAGATAAAGTAAGCGATTTCAATAGTTTGGCTTCCATGCCAAGGTATAAGCTTTTTTCATTTTGAGGTAACGTATTTTCTGAAATAGCATTACCATAAAGGTTTTGAAAGTTTTTTTCAAAATTTCGGTAGTGGGCCGAGAAAGTTAGTTTTGGATCAAGTGCCACAATAATTCCTTGGCAAAACGCTTTTCCCCCATTTAAGCTCGTCGAAAATTCTCCAAATAAATTGGCATTTCGAAACACATAATTGTAATCAATACCACCAACAAAATTGCTTTTTCCCTGAAAATCGTATTGATTATACAAGCTCGGTGTTTTTACTAATTCGGCACTTAAATTCATATTATAGGCGGTGGCTCCAATATGTAAGTTCCGTTTATTGTAGGCTGCATTCGCACCAAATACACTTTGTTCTATCACACCTTTATCTTGCATCAGCGAATTAGTGTTGTGCAATCCACTCATTTCTAAACTACTTACACCAACTACATCAATTTCTCCATTATTGGTTGTATCTGCGCTTATTACATTGGCATCCGTTTTTTTATAGGAAGCTAAAGCTGTTAATTCGAAATCTTTTACTCTAAATGTTCCAGCTGCACCTCTGAAAAAACGATTTTCATCAAAACTACGATAAGGCTTAATTCCCATACCGTAGCGTTTCACATTCATAGGTGATGCCGATTTACCAAAAGCAAATCCTTGCCATAAGGTTAATCCTTGTCCAAAAGTTGCTTGATAATCGCCCACTACTAAAGTTTTAATAAACTTAATGTTTCTTATAGAAATGTGTCCCGAATAAAAATCAAAGCCTTTCGTTTGTTTATACTCAGCTCGTTTTTGGTTAGTGCCGTCATTAAGTGGAATGCTATCAATTTTAGAACCCCCAAACCCAAATTGTTCTCCAGCATCTTTTTCGCCAGCCATTACAAACGAAACGTTGTTGTTGTATTGAAAAGAATAACGAGCAAAAACACGATTAGGGTCGCCTAAATAATACGAATTAGGTTTTATATTTCTCACGCTATCAGAAACATTAAATCCCGATTGAGGCTCTATTATGCGTTGAAAACGAGTTACAAATTCATGTTTCCCATCTTTAAACATTTCTTTTGTACTAAAAAAAGCCGAATTAAAATTATCACTCACATACACAAAAGGGGTAATTTTTTTTATAGTAGCTAAATCAAACCCATTGATACTTTGTAACTCATAAATACTAATTAAATAGCCATTCTTTTCGCGATGTTTTAAAAGGTTATTAATTTGGATGTCAGATAGTAATAGTAAGTCAGCTAACTCGTCTCTTTTTGCTTTATTAAGATTTAAAGGGTGTGCTTTATAATAGGTCCACGTTTCGGTAAGGTTTGATAAATCTCCATCTTCCGTTTGCATTTGTTCCGAAATCAACTCAATATTTTGGTTAATTTGTTCATCTACCTGCTCATTACTTTTATTGTTAATGCTATCATTTTGTGCAAAAGTAGTAACTGTACCTAAGCACAATACAATTAAACTAAATATGTATATACTTGATTTAATAGTAATTATAATTTTTCGGTTTCTTGAGTTGGATTTACGCTTTTTGATTTATCTTTTCCAAAAGCATATCTCAATCCAATTTGAGGAGATAGTCCTAATACGCTATGATACGATGAGCTTACATCAATTTTTAATCCATTATAATCAACACCAATACCAAACGATGCTTGCGCCGGAAACGAAGAGCCTCCCGCTCGAATATAAATTAAAGAGGATGGTTTATACTCTATACCACCCTTGATGTTTATTTTTTGAGCAGATGTTTTTTCGGCTTCCGCTACTAAAAATACTTTTGGTGAAAATATATATTGTGCGCCAAATTTATAAATCGTTGGCACTTTTTCGTTATTATAATTGGTGATTTTTGCTCTAAATGGATTGTAGATGTGAGTTGACACTACTATTTGTGGTAATAACTTTGCCGTTAAACCAACGGCTCCCGTAATGGCATTAGCTTGCCCATAAATATCGGCTATTTTAGTATTCAGGTAGTCTAAGGATATACCAGCCGAAATATGTTCGTTCAGTTTCATACCATAACTCAATGTTGCTTGCGACTCTCGGTACAATTTATAACCTAAGGATGTGTAGCAAATTCCGAAGGTTCCTTTTTTAATAGGAACTGCTACCGCAAAGCCCGATTGCGTTAACTCTTTCACGAAAAAACGGTTTTCGTAAAAAGCCCCTGCTTCAGCTTTTCTCACAAAACCCAAGCTGCCTTGATTATTGCGGGTACTCCATACATCATAAATGCTTGATGATGCATGTCCTAAGGCGGCAGATCTTGGACCAATTGGTCCGTCACCATTAGAGCAGATTAAATGTACAGGCAGTAATAAAAAAGAAAATAGATAGTTCTTCATTCTACCAAATATAATTTAAATTATTTTAAGTTTAACACCGCTTTTAGTATTTAACTAAAAATTAATTTTTGGTTTATTTTGCCTTATGTTTTCCATTATTTTACTTTAAATTATCTTTCAAAATTGCTCAAAATCAGTTGTTTAAATATTATAAATGTATTTGCAAATTAAATAAAACTATTATATTTGATACATTACTTTTTGTAATTTATATATGAGAAAATCTTTACTACTATTTTTTATTCTTTTTTTAGCTCAATTTATTAAGGCTCAAAATACCAAAAACACCTATCGTGAAAAATTTATTGAAGGAAATCATTTGATGGTAGAAAAGAATTACCCTCTTGCTCTTGTCAATTTTAAGGAGGCTTATTTAATTGATTCGTCATCCGCCAACATTAATTACAAGCTTGGTGTGTGTTATTTACAATCAGGTTCTCAAAAATATAAAGCAGTTTATCATTTAGAAAAAGCGGTACAAAACACAACACATAATTATTCAGAAGATAATGCCTACGAAACCAAAGCTTCAGAATTTGCTTATTATTACTTAGGAGAAGCTTACCGCATTAGCTATAATTTTATTGCTTCTTACGTTAATTTTAAGAAGTTTAAAGACATGGTTGGAACTAAAAATGCTGAATTAACAACAGAAATTGATAAGCAAATAGCAATTAATACCACCGCACAAGAATTTACAAAAGATACTGCAAAAGTATTAATTGTTAATCTTGGAGACAGTGTTAATTCTGCTTTTCCTGATTATAATCCTGTTATTTCTGCCGATGAGTCCACATTAATATTTTCTTCTCGTCGTCCCGAAAGTACGGGTGATGGTGATGTAACAGATGAAGGTTTGTATATGGAGGATATTTATGTGAGTCATAAAAAAGCAAATGGAAAATGGACTCGTGCTAAATCAATCAGTTCAAGAATTAATACGGCGGATGATGAAGGCTGTATTGGTATTTCTCCTGATGGACAACAACTATTTGTTTATAAAAATGTAAATGGAGGAGATATTTATTACAGTAATATGGAAGGCGAAACTTGGAGTACTTTGTTTCCTTTAAGTTCCAATATTAATTCAACTTCTTTAGAAACAAATGTATCAATTTCAGTAGATGGAAATATACTTTATTTTGTGAGCGACAGAAAAGAAGGAAGCTTCGGTGGACGTGATATTTGGAGAAGTGTAAGATTACCAAATGGAGAATGGAGTTTACCAACAAACTTAGGTCCAACCATAAACACAGCTGAAGATGAAGATGCCCCCTTTATTCATCCAGATGGAGTAACTATGTTTTTTAGTTCCAAGGGGCATAAAAACATGGGCGGTTTTGATGTATTTAGAACTACAAAACTAGCAGATGGAAAATGGAGTGAGCCCGAAAATTTAAGAGCACCAATTAATACGCCTGATGATGATGTTTACTATGCTCAATCGCCAGATGGAAAGCGCGGCTATTTTTCGTCGGTTAGAAAAGGAAATTACGGAGATAGAGATATATACAGAATTGATTTTGAGAGATCAATGGCTGAACCATTAACTTTATTGAAAGGAATTTTAACCTTTAATGGCCTCAATAAAATGCCGTCCAATGTAAAAATCATTGTTACCGAAGAAGGAACTAACAAACTAGTGCAAGATATCAAACCAAACGAATCAACAGGGAGATATATCATGATTTTGGCTCCTGGAATTGAAGGTAAATCATACAATCTTAGCTTTGAGGCAGATGGTTACCAACCTTTATCTGTCACCATTGTTATCCCACCAAATTCGTCTTATCAAGAATTGAGTAAAGAATTTATGTTACAGATGGTTAATCTCGAAAGTAAAACTTTAGGAACAATGGCTGTAAAAGGTATAGTAAGAAATAAAGAAGGGAAATCGATACCAGGTGCTGTTATAAATGTGAATGATAATGCTACTGGAAAATTAATAGAAACATTTTTCACCACCTCCGATTCAGGTTCTTATTATTTTATTTTAAACCGTGGACAAAACTATAATATCTCTTATGAAGCAAAAGGTTATTTATTTCATTCTGAAAATGTTAATGTACCAAAAGTAGCTGAGTATTCGGTAATGCAAAAAGATGTGATTTTGGATAAAGTAGAAGTAGGTGCTAAGATTGTGTTAAATAATATTTTCTTTGATTCGAATAAATCTACTTTAAGAAAAGAGTCTAAAGTAGAGATCGATAAACTCATTGCTTTAATGAAAGAATATCCCGAATTAGTGATTGAAGTATCTGGGCACACGGATAGTAAAGGTAACGATGATGCTAATATGAAATTATCGCAGACACGTTCGCAAGCTGTTGTAAATGCATTACTTAAAAAAGGAGCTAAAAATCAAAATCTAGTAGCCAAAGGTTATGGCGAAACCATGCCTATAGCGCCAAATACTTTGGATAATGGTAAGCCAGATTTAAAAGGGATGCAGCAAAACCGAAGAGTTGAGATGAAGATAGTGAAGTAAGTCGTATAATAATATTTTACTTATTTTATAAAACTTCTTACCCTAAAAGTATTTCTTGCCGCTGCATCATTAAAACTCGCTGCTGCCACTTTAGAACTTGTCGCTGCAATTATATAACTTGAAACTGAAACTATATTTCTAGTCGCTGCAATATTAAAACTCGCCGCTACCATTTTATAACTTGAAGGTGAAAACATAGTTCTTGTTACTGTATCTTAAAAACTTGTCGCTGTCATTTCAAAACTCACCGCTTTACAAAAATAAATTTATCCGTAAGTTATATGACTTGTACAAAATATTAAAGAAACTATTCAAATAATATCCCCACAAAAAAACCTCAACAAATTTGCTGAGGTTTTTCATTAATAACTTAGTTCCTATTTATAGGTAGGGCGATTCACACTCTTACCTAATGCCTTACCATAACCAGGGCTTGTATTAAAACGTAAACTAAATTCCAATCCTCCTTTTGCTCTCGAAGCTCCAGTTAATTGAGAGGTGTTAATATCATAACTTACCACAATAGCATACATATCATACTGGAATTGTAAGGTAGGAATTAGAGCATCACCAACTCTATAATAAGCACCAATAGCAATAGCGCATGGTTTTTTTATTCCGGTATAAACAGATTGATCTTGAATAATGTATTTAAATAATGACCCAACATTAATTTCTTGCGATGGACCTTGTCTTACATATAATGCACTTGGCACAATAGCAATACCAGTGTTTTTAATACCAATATCAAAATTACCGTGTAAAGCGTATTTCACAAATTGTCTATCACCACTATTTACATAAGTGTATTTTGGCATATTATAATGAAACACAGATAAACCAATATCTGCTTTGGTACCATCTTGAGCACTAATATATCTTTCGCTTCTAGCAAAGTGATAAGCAATACCTCCAACGAAATCTCCCTGAACAAAAGAACTACGAGGAACAACTTCTCCAGAAGCAATAGAAGGGTCATGTGCTGAACCATTATATTGACTTTCCCATTGTAGTTTAGATGCATTAATAGATCTGTAATTAATTCCTCCGCCTAATCCAGCCGAAAATTTACTGTATTGTCCAGTTTTTACAACGGCATTAAAACCCAAATTCACTAACAACGAACCTAAGTTGGCATCACCGGCATTGTCTTTATATACACTTAAAGACATACCTGTATAGGCTTTCTTCAGCTTTAAATGTTTAATAGCTCTTTCGATACTAATGCCATAAGTTTGATATGGGCTAGTAACACTGGCCCATTGGTTTTTATAGTTTGCTATAATTCGAGTATCAAAAGCCGTACAGCTCATAGCAGGATTTAATAAAACGGGAGTTTCATTAAATTGAGAAAAATGGATATCCTGAGCCTTTGTAATAAATGGCAGTAAAATAATACTACTAAAAATTATTTTTTTCATTTGTTCTTTGGTTTTCATAAGCAAGTAAATTCGTTATTATCTTAGTAAAGTAATATTCCCTTTCATTTTAAATTCTTGTCCATCAATAGATACACCATCTGCTTTGTAAATAAACACACCAGTATCTAATTTTTGACCTCTAAACGTTCCATCCCAACTTTCAGAAAGAGTAGACGTTTCAAAAACTTTCTCTCCCCATCTATTAAATATTTGAAGGTTAAAAGTAGAGATGCATCTTCCATGCACATTGATTATATCATTTAATCCATCACCATTAGGTGAAAACACATTTGGGATAAAGAAATCACCACAATTAATATCAACAATTACAGTAACAGTGTCTTGTACTTTACAGTAAATAGAGTTAGATGCTACAACAATATATTGAGTTGTTAAGGTAGGTTGAACTACAGTGCTTGAACATGTAGGACAAGCAATAGAGCCATTAATGTTAGGCGACCAAGAATAACTTAATCCACCGTCGGCATAAACTGTCGCACTTTCTCCAATGTTAATGGTAGTGTCGCCACTCACCACTAAAACAGGTAAATCAAAAACAGTTACAAAATTTGTTTTAATTAATGTGTCAACTCCACAAGTATTTGATGCTGTCGCTACTACCGAAAAATTACCAGCCGAAGGATAGCAAGCTTCGGGAGCAACACCAACAGAAGAAGTACCAACACCACTTTGATAATACCATTGATAAAAGATAGGAGCGCTACCAGTTGTATTTGCACTAAATGTTACGCAACCTCCTACACAAATAGTATCATTGTTTAAGGTGGTTACATTTTTAATATCAGGTGCTAACAAAACTTTAACTTGAATCGTATCAGAACTTGAACAAACACCATTAGAGACAGTTACAGTGTAAATAACTGTAGCAGAACTTGGAGGCACTGCCGAAACACTAGATGTATTATTCGCGCCCGAAATAGCTCCAGATGGTTGCCAGGTATATGTTAAGCCTGCTGCTGTTGCGGTATTAAGAGTTATTATTTTTGTTAAACAAACAGATGGGCTACTCGCAGTAATTAACGGATTGATAACAGGTAATACACTCACAGTTGCAACTGCGTTTGCTGTACATGTTCCTGCGCCAGCTAAAACAGAATAAGTTGTTGTAGTGATTGGATTAACGGTTACTGTTCCGTTAGAAGCTGGATTAGTTCCAGAACTTGCTGTCCAAACAAATGGACCAGCGTTTCCAATAACAGTTAAGGTAGCCGATTGACCAGTACAAATAACCGTTCCAGATGGTGTGATATTAATAGTTGGAGTAGTAGTAACGTTAATGGTTGCAGTTGCTGTAGTAGTGCAAGTTCCAGTACCTGATAACACAGTATAGGTTGTGGTAACCAAAGGGCTAACGGTTACAGTTCCTAAAGCAGCTGGTGCAGCTCCACTACTTGCAGCCCAATTAAATGGACCAAATCCTGAAGTTGATAAGGCAACATTTTGTCCTGCACAAATTGAAGTAACAGATGGAGTTACTGTAATAGGAGTTACTGGAGAAATAGATACAGTTGCAACGGCCGTAGCGGTGCAAGTTCCTGCACCAGATAAAACAGTATAGGTAGTAGTTGTTGTTGGCGTTACGGTTACAGAGGCAGTTGCTGGAGGATTAGTTCCTGAACTAGCTGCCCAAACAAAGGGAGCTGAGCCACTAGCAGATAAACCAATACTTTGGCCTAAACAAATAGTTGATAAAGATGGAGTGATAGCAATAGCAGGAACAGTTGAAATTGAAACAGTAGCAACAGCCGTAGCAGTGCATGTTCCAGTACCAGATAAAACCGTATAAGTAGTAGTTGTAATTGGGCTAACAGTTACTGTTCCAGCCGCCGCAGGGTTTGTTCCTGAGCTAGCTGTCCACACAAATGGACCAGCACCTGATGATGTCAGAGCCACACTTTGTCCTGCACAAATTGTAGATAAAGATGGTGTAATAGCAATTGCCGGAGTAGTAGAAATAGAAACTGTAGCCACGGCGGATGAAGTACAAGTTCCAGTGCCAGATAACACTGTATAAGTAGTCGTTGTACTAGGGTTAACAGTTACTGTTCCTGCTGCTGGAGGGTTCGTTCCGGAACTTGCTGCCCACACAAAAGGACCAGAACCACTAGATGTCAATACTGCACTTTGTCCGGCACAAATAGTGGATAGAGTGGGTGTAATACTAATGGTAGGAGATAAGGTAATGGATACTGTTGCAACAGCAGATGTGGTGCAGCTTCCAGTTCCCGAAATAACAGTGTAGGTAGTTGTAGTGGAAGGAGAAACAGTAACACTGCCAGCGGCGGGTGGTGCCGAACCACTACTTGCAAACCATACAAACGGTCCGGGGCCGCTCGCTGTTAATACAGTACTTTGCCCCGAACAAATAGAAGCAGCAGATGGTGAAACCGTTATTGGAGTTGCAGAAGTAATGGTTACAGTTCCTGTATTAACTAAGGTTGTTGGCGTACTGGCTGGATTTAACCCATTCACAGTTACAGTATAAACGGTGGTTGTTCCTGGAGTTACAGTAATGGTTTGTGTGGTTTGTCCACCAGGGCTCCATGAAAAAGTTGGGCTTGTTAAGTTGGTATTGGCTGAAATTGTGGCCGTTTGTCCTGAACAAACAGTTGCACTCGTCACAGGGGCAATTAGTCCACAGTTAGTAGAGCCTGTTCCACCCGCTTGATTAAAATTAATATTTTGTGCAGAGTTCGAATAGTTGGTAATTAATAATTGATAATATTCGCCAGCTATGGCACCATTAATTGTTACAGTTTCTGTTGCGCTAGCCGAATAACTACAATCAACGGTATTACCTGCAGTTAAATTGGCACAGTTACCGGTCGGTGATGTAAATGGCCCCCAGCAAATAAAATCTACATCGCCGCCACCAGTTCCACTAATACCAATAGTTATAACTCCTGTTTGCGAAACTTGAAAATAATACCAAGCAGGATTAGGTTGTGTAAATAGACAGCCATAATCTGGCCCTGCTGCGGCACTTCCGCCTGTTCCTGCGGGAAATGTTGTTCCTGATGAATTATTCGCGCAAAATGCTGCGGAAGATCCACAGTTTGTTTGAGACAATACGTTGAGTGAAACAAAACAAAGAGCAAAAAAATAAATTTTTAATAGTTTCATATATAAGTTTAGTACATGTTTTTGTTTACAATTATCTCAATAAAGTAATATTCCCTTTCATTTTAAATTCTTGTCCATCAATAGATACACCGTCGGCTTTGTAAACAAATACACCAGTATCTAATTTCTGACCTCTAAACGTTCCATCCCAACTTTCAGAAAGTGATGATGTTTCAAAAACTTTCTCTCCCCATCTGTTAAATATTTGAAGATTAAAAGTAGAGATGCATCTTCCATGCACATTAATTAAATCGTTTAATCCATCACCGTTAGGTGAGAACACATTAGGGATAAAGAAATCACCACAATTAATATCAACAATTACAGTAACGGTGTCTTGTACTTTACAGTAAATAGAGTTAGATGCTACAACAATATATTGGGTTGTTAATGTAGGTTGAACTACAGTGCTAGAACATGTAGGGCAAGCTATAGAGCCATTAATGTTAGGCGACCAAGAATAACTTAATCCACCGTCGGCATAAACTGTCGCACTTTCTCCAATGTTAATGGTAGTATCTCCACTCACCACTAAAACAGGTAAATCAAAAACAGTTACAAAATTTGTTTTAATTAATGTATCAACTCCACAAGTATTTGATGCAGTAGCTACTACCGAAAAATTACCTGCCGAAGGGTAACAAGCCTCGGGAGCAACACCAACAGAAGAAGTACCAACACCACTTTGATAATACCATTGATAAAAGATAGGAGCGCTGCCAGTTGTATTTGCACTAAATGTTACGCAACCTCCTACACAAATAGTATCATTATTTAAGGTGGTTACGTTTTTAATATTTGGTGGCGTTTGTATTTGTATTTGAATAGTATTTGTTCCAATACAAACTCCGTTTGAAATAGTAACTGTATAAACTACAGTTGCCGTAGTTGGGGGTAATGCAACCACACTTGAGGTGTTATTAGCACCTGAAATGGCAGAAGTTGGTTGCCACGTATACGTTAAGCCAGGAGTTACAGATGCGGTTGAAATACTAACTGTTTTTGTTAAACATACCGACGGACTACTAGATACTAATAATGGATTTATGGTTGGTAAAACTGTCACCGTAATTACTGCCGGTGTAGCAAAGCAACCTGCGGCAGTTTGTCCCAACACGGTATAAGATGTGGTAGTTATTGGGTTTACTATTGTTGTGGCAGTTGTTGCTCCTGTATTCCAAGTATAAGTATTTACACCAAGTGCGGTTAATGTAGATGAATTTCCTACACAAATAATTGAGTTACTTGAAGCAGCAGTAATAGTACTTAATGGAGGAACTGTAATAGATACAGTTGATGACGAAGAACAACCATTTGTGGTTCCAGTAACTGTGTAGATTGTAGAAATACCAGGAGTAGCAGTTACTACAGCGCCAGTGGTTGAACTTAAATCAGTGGCAGGCGACCAAGAATAGGACGTTGCTCCACTTCCTGTTAACGTCACAGGAGCAACACCAAAACAATAGATGGATGAGCTACCATTTACCGCAGTGGTTAAAGATGTCACAGAAACCGTTGCGGTAGCCGTGTTAATACAAATGCCATCTGTTCCGATAACTGTGTATGTTGAAGTAGAAGTAGGTGTAACACTTAATACAGGAGCAGAACTTAATCCTGGGAACCAAGTATATGATGTGGCACCGGTTGCTAACAACGTTGTTCCGCTACCGCTGCAAATATTTGTAGCAGTGGGAGTAATGCCTACAACAATCATTGGAGATACACTAACTGAAGCGACCGCTGTTGCAGTACAAGTTCCTGCTCCAGATAACACAGAGTAGGTAGTAGTAATTGTAGGATTAACAGTTACATTGCTTGTTGACGGTGGCGTTGAACCAGTGCTTGCTGTCCAAGTATATGGACCAGCCCCACCAACAACAGATAAGTTTGTGGATTGTCCCATACAAATAATAGTACTTGTTGGTGTAATAGATATTGAAGGAGTGGTAGAAATAGAAATCGTTGCAACCGCAGAAGTGGTGCAAGTTCCTGTTCCTGATAAAACAGTATAGGTGGTAGTGGTGGTTGGACTAACTGTTACAGAACTTGCCGCTGGAGGAGTTGCACCGCTACTAGCTGTCCATACAAAAGGCCCTGTTCCCGAAGAATTTAAGGTAACGGTTTGACCAACACAAATAGTTGATAATGAAGGTGTAATGGCAATTGGTGCTACTGGAGCAACAGACACACCTGCTACGGCAGTTGCTGTGCAAGCACCTGTACCAGATAAAACAGTGTATGTTGTACTTACTGTTGGAGATACTGTTACCGTTCCAACTGCAGCAGGGTTAGCCCCCGAACTAGCTGTCCAAACAAAAGGCCCGGCACCTGACGAAGTAAGAATTACGCTTTGGCCAGAACAAATTGTTGATAAAGATGGAGTAATTGAAATAGAAGGAACCGTAGATATGGAAACAGTTGCAATGGCAGTAGCCGTGCAAGTTCCAGTACCAGATAACACAGTATAAGTTGTGGTTGTTGTTGGCGTAACTGTTACGTTTGACACTGCTGGAGGTGCTGCACCGCTACTAACAGTCCACACAAAAGGCCCAGCGCCACTTGATGCTAAGGCTACACTTTGGCCTAAACAAATAGTGGATAAAGATGGAGTAATAGCGATAGCAGGTGTAGTTGATACCGAAACCGTTGCAACAGCCGAAGATGTGCAAGTTCCAGAACCAACTAAAACAGTATAAGTTGTTGTGGTAGTTGGAGATACAGTAACAGTTGCAACAGAAGGTGGTGTTGTGCCACTGCTTGCTGTCCAAACAAAAGGACCTGCGCCTCCAGAAGTTAATGACACACTTTGACCAGAACAAATGGTGGATAAAGAAGGCGTAATAGCTACAGTTCCTGCGGAGTTAACATTTACCGTAATAACAGAGAAACTCGCGCAGGTTCCATTTGTTTTTGTGACAGTATATGTTGTGGTAGCTGTTGGAGTTGTAACTACCACTGATCCAGTAGTGGAACTTAAGCCAGTTCCTGGTATCCATGAATAGGTTCCTGTTCCTCCACTAGCGGTTAAGGTAGCACTTTGCCCAGCACATAAAGTGCCCGCAGGACTTTGTGTTACAGGGAATGATGGTGTTGTAGAAAAACTTAAAGCAACAGTTTGTGTAACAGGAAAACCAGGACATGTATTAATGTCTGAATATTTAACAGTATATGTCGTTGCGCCAGTAGGATTTGCAGTTACCACTGATCCTGTAGTTGTTGTGAGTCCTCCCGAAGCAGGTGCTGACCATGTATAACTACCGATGGCAAAACCACCGCCTGCCGTTAATGTTACTGTTTGAGGCCCACAAATAGATGTTGGATTTACAGTGGCTGAAATTGTTGGTTGATTTGCACAAGATAATCCATTCACATCTAAAAACACTCCGGAGTCATAAATTCCGTCGGAATCATCCCAAACTCCAATGGTCATGGTGTAGGTTTGACAAGGTGTTACACTGGCGGAGGCCGTTAAAACAGTTGTTTTTCCATCATAAATTAAACCAGGGGGGCTGTCAATATAATAAGCACAATTTTTACAAGGCCCAGTATTAGTAGAGCCATTATTTACGTTTTGAATAGATACAGGAGTGGTTGTTCCTGGTAAAGTGGCTATATTAGTTTGATTGTAATTTCCACCACTTGGATTTGGTCCACTTAATACGAATCCAAATACATCGTTAATAGTTCCAGTGGCAAATTCAGGATATTCTTCAGAAGCAAATACATAATTGATACTTAAAGTAGCGCAGGTTGGTGTTAATAAAAATGTGATAAAGCATCCATCAAAAGTAGTTCCTCCGGATAAGGTATTTCCTAAGGCAGAACCTCCTCCGCCAGAACTGCTGTTATCAGTGCTTGCAAAACCAGAGGGAGGTCCAGCAACATTACTTGCTGTTCCTGTTGTTAACAAAATACCAGAGTTTAAACCTGCGCCAAGTGCACCAGCCCCATTATTAAAAGTAGCGTAGGCCCCAGCCGGACAAGTGATACTTAATCCACTAACTGTAACTCCATTACCCTGCAATAAGGCTTGCATTTGTGCAATGGTTGGATTAATAGATGTCGTAATTTGTCCAAAATAATTTGAAAACCAGCTAGTTAGTAATATATATATAAATATTTTTTTCATAGAAACAACAATTATTTAATGTTATAAATATATAAAAATCAGATGATTGACAGAAAGATTTCAGGTTTAAAACGAGTGAAATGCTAGTTTGAGTTAGGGAATGGAATAGGAAAATGATAATACCTTTAAATTGGGCTTAAAACCGTATCTTTGCACAAAAATTAAAACATGATTCGCTTAGGAAAAACAAATACTTTAACTATTTTACGACAAACACCTCCTGGAATGTATTTAGGTGATGATGAAAATGAAGTAGTGTTACTACCAAATAAATTTATTGAACCGGAATTTGAAGTAGGACAACAAATTGACGTATTTATTTATAGAGATTCTGAAGATAGATTAATTGCTACAAGATTAAAACCTTTTGCCGAAGTCAATCATTTTGCTTATTTAAATGTTTCTGAAGTATCTAAAGTTGGTGCTTTTCTAGATTGGGGCTTAGAAAAAGATTTGTTTGTTCCTTTTAAAGAACAAAAACAAAAAATGATAGAAGGTCACAGCTATGTGGTATACATCTATATTGATGAATTAACAGAACGTATTGTAGGTTCCAGCAAAATTAATAAGTTTATTAGTAACGAGGTTTTGCAAGTAGAACAAGGGGAAGAAGTAGATTTATTAGTATACAATGAAACTGATTTAGGGTACACCTGTGTAATAAATGAAATGCACAAAGGGTTGATTTACCATAATGATGTGTTTACAGATTTAGCCGTTGGAGATCAAACTAAAGGCTATATTAAATTAATACGCGAAGGAAATTTAATTGATTTAAGTTTACAAAATATTGGATTTAAACATGTTCTTTCTTCAACAGAAAAAATATTAGAATACTTAAATGCGCACGAAGGATATTTAGAGTTAACAGATAAAAGTTCGCCTGATTTAATTGAAAGACGATTTGATATGAGTAAATCAACGTATAAGAAATCAATTGGCATTTTATACCGTCAACGAAAAGTAACACTTCATGAAGACGGTGTGAGATTAGCTCCTAATAAAGAAGGAGAAGAAGCGAAAGGCGTTTAATCATTTAAATGTACTAAGTCATTTTTTGTAAATACTCGAACAGGATAGATAGCTGCTAAAAAACCTATTGCCATAACTACAGAGAGAATCCAGATAAAATCTTTTATTTTCATCTCAATTGGGTAGTAAGCAATAATGGAAGTGGCGTCAAATTTTACAAGGTGAAATTGTTGTTGTAAAACGCAAATAATAACACCAATAATTAATCCACTGATAGCACCAACAGAGGTAATTAAAAATCCTTCTTGCATAAAAATATTTCTAATAAATTGCTGATCGGCACCTAAATTATACAGTGTTTTAATGTCTTTCTTTTTCTCAATAATCAACATTGTTAAAGCTCCAATAATATTAAATGTGGCAATTACCAAAATGAAAGCAAGAATCAGGAATGTCCATAATTTTTCAGTTTCTAATGTTTTAAATAATACATCATTTAGTTGATATCTATTTTTGACTAAGTATTGTGAACCAAGTTTTTCTTGTAATTGCTCTTGAATAGTTTCTAAATCGGCTTTATCGTCAACACTTAATTCAATAATTGAAAATGAATCTGGACAATCAAATAGTTGTTGAGCGGCTTTTAAATCAATAAACACATATTTGAAATCAAAATCGTCATTTAATGAAAATATGCCTGATGGATTAATCGTAATTTTATTAAATGCATCTTCAGGATTCATACTTTCTACTTTTCCTCTAATGGGAGCATAGATGGAGATAGGCGATACGAAATCGTTCACATTGATATTTAATTTACTCGCAATTCCTCGTCCAAATACCCCAAAGTATTGATTGTTATATGATAATTGATACGAACCTTCTGAAACAACAGTATCAAAGTGTGTAAGATTTTTAAAGTTTGCATCCACACCTTTTATCGTAACTATTGATTGTCTATCATCTAACTTTATCAAGGCATTTTCTTCAATCGAAAAAGAAAGTTCTTTAACACCTTTCACTGATTTTATTTTTTCTGATATCTCATTTTTATTAGAAATATATTTACTATTTACCGCTGTTATTTTTAAATCGGGTTCAATGGCATGATATAAATCTCCTACAATTGAAGTGAGTCCATTCATGGCTGAAAGAACAATTACTAATGCAGCTGTTGTAACTGCAATAGCAACAATACTTATCCATGAAATAATATTAATCGCATTATTTGATTTTTTAGAAATTAAATAACGTTTTGCTATGAAGAATGAAAGATTCAATTTTTATTTTTACTTATAAGGTAAAATTAGGAATTTTTAATCTTTAATGAAATTTTTATGACTAATTATCTGTCTTTACTAATCAATATCAATTCTTCACTCAATGAGTAAACTGATTGATTTTTAATTGTTTAAATTTGACAAACCTTAAAACTATTTTATATGAAAACATCTTTACTTTTGATCGCTTTATTAATTGGAGGATTATCACAATTAACTGCTCAATGCACCATTGCTCCAACATGCTCAATTTCCACAATAGGATATTGTACTTCTCCTGCAGAAAATACGGCTTTGTTAAATGGCACTGAATTATCTCCGTATAATAATACTATTCAGTTCAGCCTTGGTACTACTGTTGGTGGTTTTGCTACTATCACAGATGCGTCAATTACTTCTGTTACAGGTATGCCTGCAGGATTTATTTATTCCACAAATCCAACCAATGGAACAATAGTTGGCGGAACAAATGCTTGTTTAATTTTGAGTGGAACGCCAGCTGTGGCATCTGCAGGGTCTTATACTATTAGTGTGGGCTTTGCCGTAAATACTAGTTTTGGACCTACAACTCAAACTTTATTGTGGTTTTTAACTATAGATCCATCAGGAACCACTTCCGTTAAATCATATGCCCTAGCTGCAAATTTATTTATTGCTCCAAATCCTGCAACTTCTGAGATTTTTATTTCTTCTACTTCACATTTTGGAAAAATAAATATCATTGATGCATTAGGTAAAACAGTAATTTCTGACGATGCTAAATATGCTCCGCAAATTAGCATTAACATTAGTTTTTTAAGTAAAGGAGTTTATTTTTTACAATTAAATGATGGAAATAAAGTAATTACAAAAAAGTTTATTAAAGATTAAACTTTTTCTTTAATTAAAAAGCCCCGTTTGCTATACGCAGACGGGGCTTTTTTTATGAATCTTATTTTAAATAGGCTTATTAAACAATGCATTTATTTTTTCGGCATAGTCGTAAGAGTCATCTATAAAAAATTGTAGCTCTGGAACAACGCGTACTTGTTTGCCAATACTAAATCCTAATATTTTACGAATATGTTGTTTTTGCTCATTAATAGATTTAAATAAAGCGTCCACATCTTGGGTTGCCATAATACTTAAATATATTTTTGCAGAACTTAAATCTGAACTAACACGCACAATTGTTACGGTAATAAACCCATTATTAAACATAGTTTTAGCGTTAGCTCTAAAAATTTCGGCTAATTCTTTTTGTAATAATTTGGCAACTTTACTTTGTCTTACACTTTCCATTGCGTAAAGGTAACGATTTTATATTATTTGAAATTAAATTTTAATTCCAATCAAACAAACATCATCCACTTGTTCTAGATGACCTTTCCAATTCGTGAATTTTTGTTTTACAATTTCTTCTTGTTCTTGTAAAGATAAATGCTGAATAGATAGTAGCATTTCTTTTAATTGCGTGTATTTGAATTTTTTTCCTTTAGGTCCACCAAATTGATCTGCATATCCATCTGTGAATGTATAAATCACGTCATCGGTTTTTAAACTTACTAAATGTTGTTTGAACGGTTTTAATTCTTTTCCGAATATGCCTACTGGCTGTTTGTCTCCTTTATACTCTAATAATTCTAATCCCGATACGGTTTTTCTTAAAATATAAAAAACATGGTTTGCAGACGCGTAATGCAAAGTCATCTCTTGTTTATCAATCACACATATAGTCATATCCATGCCATCTTGTTGTTCTCCTGATAAACCTTTTTGTCGTAATGCGGTAATTACCTTTTTTCTTAAACGACTTAAAATTAAAGCAGGTTCAGTTAAATCATGTTCGTTAATAATTTCATTTAATAATGATACTCCAAGCATACTCATAAAACCTCCTGGAACACCATGACCAGTGCAATCTGCCGTTGCGAAAATTATTTTTTCGTTACGAGTCGTGATCCAAAAAAAGTCACCACTTATAATATCTTTTGGCTCAAACATAACAAATGCCTCTTTAAAATAGTCGGCAAATTCATGTTTAAGTGGCATCATAGCCGTTTGTATTTTATGAGCATAGCGTATACTATCAGTAATTTCTTTGTTTTTTTGATGAATTGTATTGTGTTGTGATTCAATAATTTCTGTTTTCTCAGATAACTGATAGTTCTTTAAGTTCAAATCAGAATTTAAATATTGCAATTGCCTTTCAGATTTTATTTTTAATCGGTATTGCCAAATTGCAAAGCCTAGCAAAGTCGATAAGATGATTAATGCAACAATTGTAAAAATAATAACGAGGCGTTGTTTTCGGCTTTCGGCGTCTGTTTCTGCTAGTTTCTTTGCTACTTCTAATTTTTGTATTTCTTCTTTTTTATTGAAATTAAATTCGAGTTCTTTTCTAACTATTTCTTTTGTTTTATCAATATTATATAAACTATCTCTTAATACGATGTATTGCTTGAAGTGAAAGAGGGATCTATCGGCATTGTGTTGTTGACTATACGCATTACTTAATACGTGATGCGCATCCTTAATTAAGTAAGGGAGGTTTAATTTTAAGCTAGCTGTTAATGCTTGCGTTCCATTTTCAATAGCAGCTTTTATATTATTTTGGTTATAATAAACATTAGATAATACTAAAATTGCAGATACTAACCCTTCTTCATCACCAATTATTTTTCTAATAATGATACTACTATCCAAATGCAAAATTGCCTCTTTGTATTTTTTTTCGAAATTATAATTTCTGGCAATGTTTTCATGAACCTGAGCTATTCTATTACGAATGTTAATTTGTTTGCTAATACTTAAAGCCATAAAGTGATAACTTAATGCTTTTTGATAATCACCTTTATTTTGATAGATCTCACCGAGGTTAGTCAAACGACCAGAAACACACTGCAGATCATTAATTTCTTTGCAAATGTCTAAACTTTTTAATTCCGAGGCCAGTGCCTTATCAGCTTCACCAATGTCGATGTAAATTTTATATAGATTTAGGTAAGAATTTGCTAAACCTCGTTTATCCAGAATTTTCTCTCTGATGGTTATACTCTTCTGAATATATTCAATTCCCAACATATAGTCACCCAGGTGAGAATAGGTTAAACCTAAAAATGAATAACTAGCAGCAAGGCCTTGTTCATCTTTGATTTCATCTCTGATTGAAATGCTTTTTAGAAATAATTCTTTACTTTTTAACGAAAATCCTTTATCGCTGTATATAGAGCCTAATATATAATACGAATAAGCTAATCCATTTTTGTCAGAAATGGTTTGTGTTAATAGAATGGTTTCATTTAAAATGTTTTCAGCCGAATCAAATTCATTTAAGGCACCTAAAGCTTTAGCTTTCATATTTAGAGCTTTAACGATGTATCGGTTTTTGTTATCTATTTGAGATAGAAAAGAAATAGCCGAATCTGCTACCGAAAAACATAGATCGTATTTGCTTTCATTATAACAGATGGTTGCTTCGTAGCATAGTAAAGCAGAGTAGGCGAGGCTTGATTTTTTAACTCTGGATTTTAATTTATAAATTTCAGATTTTGCATCACTGTATTTGCCTTTAGTAGTTAATAAAGCAATATTCGTTAGTCCATCATTCGATTCTTTGTCTTCTCTAAAATAATAATCAATTAGCCATTCTTTTTCGCTATTAGTATTGCTTTGCGCGAAGCAATAACTAGTTGCAATTAAAAATATGACAAATAATTTTCTCACTCAATAAAATACTAAACTAATGATTCAACAGGTGTGCAAACATTATTTTCGCACACATAGCACTTTAATTTATCTTTAAAAATGTATGGTTTGTAAATAGATTTGCCTAACAACATTCGCAAGCACTCTTGCACACCCTCAATAATACTTGGATGTGGATGCATCATGTCTGCCAATTCTCTAATGCCCTGATTAGTATGAATTAGATAGGCGACTGCTTGTATAGCAGAGCTAGCATGCTCGCCAACAGCACGCATGCCAAGTATTCTCATGCCATTGTCATTGGTAACAATTATTTTAAAAAAACCTTTCGTTTTACGCATGGCAATGGCACGCGCATTCGTACTATAATCTAATTTTACTACTTTATGTGCTAATCCTTTTTTATTGCAATCTTGTTCGCTCATACCAACACTTGCTACTTCTGGATTTAGAAACATAATCGTAGAAATGTTTTGATATGATAGGGGTTTAATAGTAGGTCCAAACATTCTTACAACAGCATGTCTTGCTTCGCGCTCTCCCACATTTACTAAAGCCATTTCAGTGGTTACATCTCCCGCAACATAAATATTGGATATGTTAGTTTGTGTATCATCATCCCAAATACTTCCTCTGTCATTTAATTTTACTCCAGCATTTTCGAGACCTAAGTTTTCAACGTTGGCAACTCTACCAACTGATACTAAAGCTTTGTCAACATTCATGATTTCTGTTGAACCATCTTTGTATTCTAATTCGTATTCAACTTTACCTTCTTTAATTTCCATTCGTTTTAGCGAAGAACCGTGATGAATAGTTGCTCCATGTTTCTCCAAACTTTCGCTTATAACAGTCGCAACATCATCGTCTTCAAAAGGTAAAATACGATCAGCTTTATCAATTAAATATACTTTAGTTCTTCCCATGTTTGAGAAAATGGTTGCAAATTCGCAACCAATAACACCTGCTCCTAGGACTACTAAACTTTCTGGAAGGTCAGTTAAATTTTTCACGCCATCACTAGTCATGATAATTTGTTCATCAATGGCAATATGAGGCAAGTATCTTGGGCGACTACCAGTAGCAATTAAGATATTGTCGGCACTAACACGTCTAACACTTCCGTCTTCTTTTTTAATTTCAATCGTGTTTTTATCTACAAAAAATGCTGTGCCTTTATCATAAGAAAATAAATTGGCTTGTTGTTTTTGTAGTAAATTTAAGTGAACTGTCATTTGGGTTTTACGTTCAAATACAGCTTCTTTTAAAGTTGATACGATGTTTGAATAGTCAACTTGATATTCAGGAATCATTTCTCGAATAGAAGAAACTTTTTGTGATAGCTCCCAAAGAGTTTTTGAGGTTAATACACCATCATAAACACCAGCACCACCAATGCGTTTTTTTTCAATCAATAATACTTTTTTCTTAAAGTCTAAGGCACGCATAGCTCCTGCATATCCGCTTGGGCCACCACCTATAACAATTAAATCATAATGTTCCATATTCAAAATTCTAAAATGCTCTATTAATACCAATCATCCAACGCATTTGTAAGTAATCTTTTTCGGCAAACGGTAAACGATTCACAAAGAACGGCATATCAAAACGAATGGTTAATGGTTTAATACCATATAAAGGCCCAAATTTTTGAATGCTAACAGCCACACCAACACCAGCATCTGCTATTAAACCCGACATAACCGTTGCTTTTGTTGGCGCATTTGTATTAATGGTTCCAGCGTCGCCAAATAAATATGGATTAATCTTAATACTATTATTTAATTTTTTGATATTCATAAAACTGAATAATTCTCCAAATTCAATTTCGGCACTTACAGATGCTCCAGTTGTTCCTTTGTAATTGTAAACAACAAATCCATTAGCATCGGTTGCTGCTAAAACGTAACCAGAATAACCTCTTAAATTTAATCCGCCACCTGCAGTGAAGTGATTTGTCATAGCTCCGTATTCGCCCCAACTTGGCGGAATAAATCCATTTGCTCGTGTATATTTATTATCCATTAAGTCTTCGGGATTTGATCCTGCTGCAAATAACATGGATTCGTCAGCTAACATGGTTCCAAAACCTAATTGAGCAAATACACGAGTATTAATATTAATTTTACCTAAGTCGTTTTTATTAACGGCTGTATATTGAATATTTGAATAATCATAATCACGAGTTAAGGCACTTGCTCTCATATTCAAATTCATGAAACCTGTTCCGCGATTGTAATTGTAATTATGATCAATTCCTACATTTAAATAACTATTCATTTTTTGAATCTTCCATTCTTTTTGGTTAATCAAATACACTAAATCGTTTGGCATATCTCTTACCATGGCTTTATACTGAATGTAGATTCTGTTTTTTTCGTTGTTACTTTTCTTTTCAAAACCAATTAAACCACTTTCTAATCCGTCTAAAGATTTTAAGGTCATGTAGATGTTTGATTTCTTTATAAACTTAGCCGTTGATGTTCGATAGTTTAATAAAAATGAAACCGTATTATATCCATTAAATTTTGTTGCGCTATCTAAATAGGCTTGTCCCATTCCAGTGCTAAACCAAGCTGTTAAATCAAATACATGTTTTGTATTCATATAACCACCGTTTAAGTGAGCTCCTACTTTTACGCCATCATAACCATTATACCACAAACTTGGACGAGCCTTCATTTCATAATGTTTCCAATCTAACGGATTATATATTTTTGAATCAAACGTTAAGTTGACTTTATGATGTTTTACATTATTCATCATATCCACATCGGCTAAACGACGAGAAGGATCGATGATGACGTTTTTTAATTTACTGTTCAATTGAACTTTAGCAACATAAGTTGGTTTTACTTTTCCCCATCCTATCCAACGAGGTAATACATTTGTTTTTACTGGTTTTTCAAACCATGTGTTAGGTATGTGATATAAGTATGCAGAATCGTTTTTGTCAATCACAGCAAAGTCAATTGGCATTTGCATATCACCTTTACGTTTAAATTTGATGAGATACTCGCCTTTATGTTTACCTCGTTTTACACGACCAATTTTATAATCTATTTTTTTAGTCGTCTCTAACCATTGGTCAAAAAACCAATTCAAATCAACGCCACTATATTGAATGACAGAATTTCTAAAATCTTCAGGGTAAGGATGTGCAAATTTCCATTGATTGAAGTAATGTTGCATGCATTTATCAAATAAGTAACGCCCTAAAACATATTCTAAGTTTTTTAACATGGCAGCAGTTTTAGTGTAAACGGCACCGTAACCTCCACCATGACGAATGCCGCCATTGTAATCGTCGCTATGTGTGTTTAGCGTAACTTCTTCGCCACGCACAGTAACGGCATTCATATAGCCATTATAAATTTGATCATCTAAAATTCTATTTTGTTCGGTAAAGCGTTGAACGTATTTGCTTTTTGGTTGTTGAGCGATTTTATTGGGGCCATCAATAAATTGGTAGGTATCGGCCGTATAAAACTGAGTAAAGCCTTCGTCTAAAAATGCTCGGTAAGTTTCATTACTTCCAACCATCCCAAAAAACCAGTTATGAGTCATTTCATGCACTAATAAATCACGGTAATTTGGATCGTAGCCACCATCTAATGTTAACATAGGATATTCAACACCATCTTGCGCATCAGCACAAATCATTTTAGGGTAGTGGTAAGGACCAATGTTGTATGAATTTACATCTAGTACTTTGGCAATGTATTGCGGACACGTTTGCCAACCAGCAGCATGAGGCTCTTGCACTAAAGCCACACATTTGATACCTTGCCACATATATTCACCGATACGGTACGTGGGATCGGCTGTTAATGCAAAGTCATGAACGTTTAATGCCGAAAACTTCCATGTTTTGGTTGTTCCGTCGCGTTTAATAATAGTACTAGGTGGAGAGTTCCATGGTTTTTTTGCGAAGTTCGCAATATCTAATTTTTGACGTAATGTATCTGGCAGCACTTCTTTTTCGTTTTGTAAAACACCAGTTGCATCCAACACATAATTATTCGGCAAAGTAAATTCTACATAAAAGGAACCAAAATCCCCATAAAATTCATGATCCATGTGTTGGTCAGTATCCCAACCTTGTTTACGGTCGTAGACAGAAATACGTGGATACCAGTGTACGACATCAAAATGTTTATTGCCAAAGGCATTAAATAATTTCATTCGATTACGAATTACTTCTTTGGCATAATAGGTTTTAAAATCTAAATCAAAAGTGATGGATTCTCCTGATTTTAAAGGGCGATCCAAATATACTTTCATCACTGTATTATCCAATTCAGTTTTAAGTTCCGTATTCCCGTTTTTAATGCTAACGACCTCTGTCCCTTTTCCTTCGTTGCGATATTTGTTAAATTTTAAATGGTAATTGTTATTCTTATATAAATCTGCTAGGTAAGAATCTTTTGTTTGAGCGTTATTGTACAAGTGAAAATACACAATGTATAAATCCTTTGGAGAATTGTTCCAATAGGTTAGTTCTTCACGCCCAGTGATGATATCGGTAGTATCATTCAAAGTAGCTTTGATGGTATAGTGTACATCTTGTTGCCAATAGTCGGCGAAAGGTTTACGGTTTTGCCAATATAACGCATTGGTTGTAGAACGGTAATCGATATATTCGTTTTGAGCAGTGATTTCTGAAACAGAAATAATACTCAAAAGTAGGAGTAGGGATAATTTCTTCATATTGGATAAATAACCCTTAAAGATAGGGATTTTATAGAAGAAAAAAAGGTTTTTTTGTCTTTGAAAATAGAGTAAGAATTGAGCTTTTTAAGATAAAAATTAAGATTTCATTAACTCCAAAAACTTATCTAATGCTTTTCTTTTGTCCATATCTAAATTATAAGAGATTTTATTTTTCAAATAATCTAATGCCATGTCTCCTAAAGCTTGATTAGGTTTTTCAAACACCGATTCTTCGATATGATTAACGCCGTAGGCTAATGTTTTATTAAACTCATCTATAAAATTTTCATTTAAGGGTACATTGCTTACCCAACAAGCAAATACAAAAGGTAAGCCTGTGTTTTTTTGCCATTCTTCTGACAAGTCATATTGATACGCGTAGTCTGTTAACCCAAAAGTTCTGTCACCAATAATAACAGCGCCAGTTGTTCCGCTAATTTGTTTTTCAAAACCTTCAGTAGCATTGATGAACTGAATATTTTTTTTCCAGAAATGTTTATTTAAAACTTGTACCAAAGTAACTGATGTTTTAGATTGGTAATCTAATAACACATGAGTTAATTCATCTAGTGGTTTTTCTGAAAATAATTTTACGCTATCAACCTTTCCCACAGCTCCAATGCAATAATCGGTTATAATGTGATAATTCTCTAATTCAGGTAAAATAGCCACTGGTACTAAACCAATTTCTACTTTTTTGTTTTTTAATTTTTGAGCACATACACTTGGAATATCTAATTCTAAATGTATATGTGATAAAAAATCAGAATGATTAATTCCGTATAAAAAAGGAGTGGTGTTATAATAGTTAACGATGGATACAGTGTGTTTCATGTATTATATAACAGTTTCTTTTTGTTTTAGTTCTAAAAAACTAAGAGTTGCTCCAACTACTGCCAAAGCAGGACCAAACATTAAACCAATAAAAAAGGGTAACCACATAAATACAGTGTAAACTAAACCAATGCCACAGGCTAAACCAATGTTTTTACGGGTAAATTGTACACTTTCCGAAATGGTCATTTTATGACGCTCAAAATTATAATCTAACATCGTAAAACCAATAAAGTACCAAGAAACAAACATTAGCAAAGGACCAGTTATAATTACTAAAGGAGGAAAAATGAGAGTTATTATAAATCCTATGGTGATAAAAAAATATTCGAGAAACATATTTCTTAAACTCATCATAATTCCTCTTCCAATGTCTTTTATTAATTGCGGAAAAGTAAAAGGATAATTTTTGCCATTTGTTTTTTCTTCCACCGATTCGGATAGAAGTGCAAATAGGGGAGAGAGGGCTATTAAAACTAAGTATTTGGTAAAGGTGCTGGATATAAACCAAAAGATAATTTTAAATAACAGGGTCATGATAAAACTAAAATAACCAGTTAGAAAAGGTTTTGCAAAAGAAAGAATCGCCCCAGAATCAGGAATTTCGTCAAAATTTAATTGTTTACTAATGTAATTTGATAGTTGAGATGCTATTTCGGTAAATAACCAAATACTTCCCACCCACATGAGTAACCATAAGCCAACCGAATAAAAAAGATAAGGCCATAAACCTTTTTCAAAAAGTAAACTAAACCCTTTAAAACTATTTGTTATTGCTTTAAAAAATCCCGTGAAAAAATTCATGTGTATTTTTTTTAATTAACCTCTACGTCCGCACTTTCGAGCGGAGTCGAGCGCGAAAACATAGAGGCTGAAATATATTATGCCAACGCTTGTTTTAAATCTTCAATTAAATCTTCAACATCTTCTACGCCAACGCTTAAACGTAATAGGCTATCAACAACACCAGCTTTATCACGCTCTGCTTTTGGTATAGAAGCATGCGTCATAGTAACTGGATGATTAATTAATGATTCAACACCACCTAAAGATTCTGCTAATGAAAATACTTTAAACGAAGAAGCAATTTTAAAAGTATCTTCTAACGAAGCGCCTTTTAATACAATAGATATCATACCGCCAAAATCGCGCATTTGTTTTTTTGCAATCTCGTGGTTAGGATGATCTGTAAATCCAGGCCAGTAAATTTTTTCGATACGAGGATGAGTTTTTAAGTACTCAGCTATTTTTCGTCCGTTAAAACAATGTCGCTCCATACGTAAATGCAAGGTTTTAATACCACGCATTACTAAAAAGCAGTCCATAGGGCCAGGATTGGCGCCACAGCTATTTAAAATAAAATAAATTTGTTCGTGTAATTTATCATCATTCATTACCAATGCACCCATCACCACATCGCTATGGCCGCCTAAGTATTTAGTCACAGAATGCATCACGATATCAGCACCTAATGATAAAGGATTTTGTAAGTATGGAGACGCAAATGTATTATCAACCGCTAATATCAAATTATTTTCTTTCGCTATTTTAGAACAAGCTTCAATATCAATAATTTGCATCGTTGGGTTAGTTGGTGTTTCTGCCCAAATTAACTTAGTATTAGCATTAATGTATTTTTTGATATTATTGGCATCTGTTAAATTAATGAAATGGAATTTAATGCCATAATTTTCGTAAATTTTTGTAAACATACGGTACGAACCACCATACAAATCATCACCTGTAATAACTTCATCACCTGGACGTAACATGCGCATCACGGCATCCGTTGCGCCCATTCCAGAACTAAAACAAACGCAATGTTTACCTCCTTCTAAAGCGGCTATGTTTTTTTGTAAGGCGTCGCGAGTAGGGTTTTTTCCACGCGCATAACCATAACCCTTATTAGTACCAGGAGATTCCTGAACATACGTAGATGTTTGAAAAATAGGTGTCATAATTGCACCTGTTGATGGATCAGGATCTGCACCTGCGTGTATAGCTCTTGTACCGAATTTGTGTTTTGAGAAATCTGCCATAAGAAATTAATTTTTGGACGAATTTAAGCTTATTTTTATATTGTATATACTATAATTTATTAGTAATTTTAAATATGTCAAAATTCAATTTCATAATCGTTTCTTTAGCTCTTTTTATGCTAGTTTCTTGTAAAAAGAAAGCTCCTGAGGATCCGCCAGATGTAGGATATGATTATGCACCTACCACTTTAGGTAAATACGTGGTTTATGATGTAGACTCAACTGTTTTTGATGATTTTAAAATGGATACAACTTATTTTAAATATCGCATTAAAGAAAAGTTAGAAGAAGAATTTATCGATAATCAAGGAAGACCAGCCATCAAATTAGTGCGATACATTAAACTATTTAATCCTTTAGTGAGTTATGATAACATCGTATGGACAATTAAAGATGTTTGGATGTTGACTAAAACTAAAACGACATTGGAAGTAGTTGAAGAAGATGTTAGATTTACTAAATTAATTTTCCCCGTAAAAGAGGAGGCTTTTTGGAATGGAAATGCTCACAATACTATTGGCGATTGGGAATATGGTTACAATTATATTAACAGAAAAGAAGTAGTTAATGGAACTATGTTTGACAATGTTTTATATGTTGAACAAAAAGACGACAATAATAAAAATGCGATTCGTCGTCAATATTTTGTTGAAAAATACGCTAAAGGCGTGGGCTTAGTTCATCGCGAAATCAAAGATTTATATTCGAATACGATAAAAGTACTAAATGGTGCCGTAGTTCCGGTTGAACAAAGAATCGAGAAAGGTGTTATATACAAACAAACTTATGTTACTCATGGAATTGAATAAATTAAAAACTCTTTTTTTAGCATGCTTTTTATGCTCGCTAGCAAGTTCTTCAACAGCTCAAACTTTTACAAAGTATTGGGTGAAATTTAAAGATAAAAATGGTTCGCCATACACCACAGGAAATCCTAGTGCTTATCTTTCGGCAAGATCAATTGCTCGAAGAACAAACCAAGGTATTGCAGTTGACATGACTGATATTCCTGTTAATCAAACTTATATTAATCAAGTAAATGCTACTGGAGCTCAAGTATTTCAGCTTTCAAAATGGATGAATGCCGCAATTGTAATTATCACAAATACTACTCAATTAACTGCTATCAATAGTTTAACCTGTGTTTTGAGTACATCACCTGTTGCAAGAATTCATACCTCAAAACCTGATGATGACATTAAGCCAATAGCTAATTCATTTAAACAACAAGCAAATATAACTGCTTACAATTACGGACCATCTTATACGCAAGCTAATCAAATAGGGGCCGATTGTATGCACAGCGAAGGCTATAGGGGACAAAATATGATGATAGCCATGATTGATGCTGGGTTTCAACAAGTAAATACAAATCCTGTTTTTGATTCATTAAGAAATGAAGGTCGTTTATTAGGAACTAGAGATTATGTAGCTGGAAATACTTCCGTATTTGAAGATAATTCGCATGGCGCCAACTGTTTATCTTTAATGGCTGGTAATACTCCTGGGCAGTTAATTGGTACTGCTCCAAAATCCCAGTACTGGTTAATTCGTTCAGAAGACGCTGCTACAGAAAAAATTATTGAAGAAAATAACTGGGTTGTTGCTGCTGAATTTGCTGATAGTGTTGGCGTAGATATTACTACAACTTCTTTAGGTTATACAACATTTGACATAGCCTCTCAAAACCATGTATATGCTGATTTAAATGGCAAAACGTCGGTTGCATCTATTGCATCAACGATGGCTGCTCGTAAAGGTATTTTTGTTTTAAATGCTGCTGGAAACGAAGGAAATGGTGCATGGAATTTCATTGGCATTCCTGCTGATGCAGATAGTATTTGTACCGTAGGTTCTGTTACTGGAAGCGGGGTTCATTCGAGCTTTAGTTCAGTTGGTCCAACCGCCGATGGACGTATTAAACCAGATTTAAGTTCGATGGGTGAAGGCTCCTACGTTTGTAGCCCAGGTTTTAATTTTGGGGCAGGAAATGGAACATCTTACGCTACACCAATTTTAGCAGGTGCGGTAGCTTGTTTATGGCAAGCTAATCCAACTAAAACTAATATGGAAATTTTACAAGCGTTAAAGTCAACGGCTTCAAAATCATCAAATCCTGATAATGATTATGGTTGGGGAATTCCAAATGTATGCGCAGCTCATAATTTATTAAATGGAACTAATGTTGGATTGAATGAATCTAAGAAATCAGTAAATATTAAATTATTTCCTAATCCTGCTAATCAATCTCTTAGCTTTGTGTTAAACCAACAGCCACAAAAAGTTCAATTAACGGATATGTTAGGCAAAGTGATAGAAGTTTCGTTTACAGAAAATGGCACAAATAAATACTCAATCTTATTAAATAATATTCCAAAAGGAGTGTATTTTTTATCAGTTAACACTGCTGATGGATTGTTAAACAGCAAGTTTGTAAAAGAATAAGTCTTTTAAAACCAATCAAATCTGTTCTTACTATTGAAAAATTTTGAAGTAGATTTTGCAAATTTTCCGTAAGGAAATCTAACTTTTATACCTCCTGTGTAGCAAACATCCATGATGTTAAACGCTGTTTCTTGTTTTCCAACTCGCATACGGTAATCTAAAAATAAACCTAAAATACCAAAGTTGTGCTCAATGCCTGTCCCTAGATTAAAGCCAAGCCATTGGTTTTTTACAATGCTATTAACTGGATAATATTCTCTTAAATTTAAATAATCTAATTCTCCTGTAAAAAATCCCGAGTAGGTATTATAACTTAATCCTACAAAGGGATATAGTAATGTTTTTTTATTTGGAAATCTTGCTAGAATTTCGAAGTTACTTTCGTAGGTATTTGCTTTAATGTCTATCCAAGTTGGCGCAATATTGATAGGTCTAAATCGAGTATATAAAGTTGAAACACGAACAAAATTATTAATATCGTATGTTAATCCTCCACAATATCCTGGTTCATTGTTTTTTTCTTTTACATTTCTGGCTAAATAAATAACACTAATGTTGCCACCACCTTTCAAGCTCCATCTCGTGTAAGGTTTTTCCTTTTCCACTTTTTTAGGAGTAATGGTAGTTGTAGCAGCTGCAGGTTTTACTGTTTTTTTAACTTGACCAAAAACAACAGATGAACTTAACAATGTTAACGTCACCATGGTAAATATAAAGCGATTTTTTAGCATAATTAAAAGTAATCAAATTGGTTACAAGATTTATAACAAATAAGTAACTGGCAATGTTTAATTGATAAGTGGCATCATTTAACGTAAAACTGCTCCTAGTTTCTCTGTATAGGTTTTAATTAGTTTTTGCATCACGTTATCAATTTGCTTATCGTTTAGGGTTGCTTCTTCATCTTGCAACATAAAACTAACCGCATACGATTTTTTACCTGCTTCTAATTTATCGCCTTCGTAAATATCAAATAAGTTAACATCTTTCAAAAGCTTACGCTCTGCGCTATAGGCTAACTCTTCTAATTCTTTATATGTTACTTTTTTATCCAACAATAAAGCTAAGTCACGTCGTACAGCTGGAAATTTAGGTATCTCAGTAAACTCTAATTTTGTTTTACCTACAAGTGACAATACATTATCCCAATTAAAATCAGCATAAAACACGTCGGTATTTACATCTAACTTTTTGCAAATAGATTTATCTACTAAACCAAAGCTTACTAAGTGCTTGTTTTTTTGAGAATAAGACATGCCATAGCTAAAATTAGAATCGCTTAATTCACTGATTTTAAATTTAATAGATAGTTTATTTAAGATAGATTCTACACTCGCTTTTAAGAAAGCAAAATCTACTTTATTATTTTCTCCGTAAGGATTTTCAGGATATTTACGTCCAGTAACAAATAGCGTTAAATGTTTGGTTTCTGCATATTTGAATTGTTCGTTATCAGTTTTTTCGTAAGTTTTTCCGAATTCAAATAATTTTAAGTCAGCTTGTTTACGGTTGATGTTATATGCTAAGGACTCTAAGCCACCAAATAACATGGTGTTTCTCATCACATTTAAGTCGTTGCTTAAAGGATTTAAAATTTTAACTAAAGGTGTTCCTTCTGGATAGTAAGATTCCTTAGTTAAGGATAAGCCCATCATTTCGTTATAACCAAAGCCAATTAATAAATTAGCGGTTGTGTTATCAGTTGCTGTTACTTTTTCTCTATCGGCATAACTTGCCGAGAATTTAATTTGAGTGCTTTCTTCAACGTTATTATAACCGTAAATACGCATTACTTCTTCAATCACATCTGCTTCGCGAGTCACATCCGTTTTGTATTGAGGAACAGATAATAATAAGCCATCGTTACCTTCTTTAGTAATAGTAATACCTACTGAAGTTATGATGTGTTTAATTGTATTTTTATCGATGTCTTTTCCAATTAATGATTGGCAGTTGTGGTAAGAGAAAGCGACTTGAAATGGTTCTAATTTTTCAGGATAGATATCTACAATATCCATGCTTAAAACACCACCTGCGCATTCAAAAATTAAGGCTGCTGCGCGTTTTAAAGCTGTAATCGTCATTTCAGGATCGGTACCACGTTCAAAACGGAAACTGCTATCGGTTTTTAATCCATGTTGTTTACTGGTTTTACGAACATAAGCTGGATTAAAATAAGCTGCTTCTAAAAAGATAGCAGTTGTATCATTACTCACGCCACTGTCTAACCCACCAAACACACCCGCTATACACATTGGCTCGTTTGAATTGCAAATCATTAAATCATTACCTAACAATGTGCGTTCTGTTCCATCTAATGTTTTAAATTTTGCGCCTTCTAATCCTGTTTTAACTATGATTTTATTGTCGGTAATTTTATTTAAATCAAAAGCATGCAAAGGCTGCCCTAAATCATGCAATACAAAGTTGGTGATATCTACAATGTTATTAATAGGGCGTAAGCCAATAGCCAATAAATAATTTTTTAACCAATCAGGTGATTGTTTAACGGTTATTCCAGAAATCACTAATCCGCTGTAGCGTTTGCAAGCCTCAGTGTTTTCAATAGTAATATCAACTTTATTGATGTTGCTTGCTTCAGGTAATTCAAAAATATTATGAAGTTTTGCTTCAAACGTGTTCGTATTATTTTTACAATTTAAAATAGCTGCTAAATCTCTTGCAACTCCATAATGAGAAGCGGCATCAGCACGATTAGGTGTTAAGCCTATTTCTAACACATAATCATTTTCTAATTTAAAAAACTCAGCTGCTGGTGTTCCAACCACCGCGTGGTCTGGTAAAATCATAATACCATCATGACTGTTTCCTAAACCAATTTCATCTTCTGCACAAATCATTCCTTCACTTGCTGCGCCACGTATTTTTGATTTTTTTATTTCAAATGGTTCGCCAGTAGTTGGATACAATTTAGCGCCAATCATGGCTACAAGCACTTTTTGTCCCGCAGCTACATTTGGAGCGCCGCACACAATATTTAATAATTCGGCAGCACCAACGTTGACTTTTGTGATGCTTAATTTATCAGCATCTGGGTGTTTTTCTTTTTCAATCACTTCACCAACTACAATACCTTTTAGGCCACCTTTCACTGTTTCAAATGCTTCAATACCTTCTACTTCTAATCCAGAAGAAGTTAGGTGTTCGTCCATTTGTTCAGGAGTTAAATCTGTATTTATTAAGGTTTTTAACCAATTGTATGATATTTTCATTGTAAAAGAGTTCTAATATAAAGGCTATAAAAATACAAAAATTACGGTTATAAAACAGTGTAAAAACCTATATTTGCCGAGTGACAGAAATAGGCAAAGACATATCAAAAGCTAAAGATTTTTTGGAAAAAGAACAATTAGTGGCTATCCCAACCGAAACGGTTTATGGTTTGGCTGCTAATGCTTTAAATCCCATTGCTGTAGCTAAAATATTTGAAGCTAAAGAACGTCCAACTTTTGATCCCTTAATTGTGCATACATATTCTTTAAATGAGGTTTCAAAATTTGTGACCAATATTCATCCTTCTTTATTAAAATTAGCGCAAACTTTTTGGCCCGGACCATTAACCTTATTGTTGCCTAAAAAAGATATCATTCCTAATTTAGTAACATCAGGTTTAGATAGAGTAGGCGTGAGGATTCCAAACCATACATTAACGCTTGAGTTATTAAAACAACTTAATTTTCCATTAGCCGCACCAAGTGCTAACCCTTTTGGATATATCAGTCCCACAACAGCAGAACACGTGGATAAGCAATTAGGAACTAAAATTCCTTATATCGTAGATGGTGGTTCTTGCGAAGTTGGTTTAGAATCAACCATCGTGGGCGAAGAAAATGGAGAAATCATCGTGTATCGTTTGGGAGGTTTATCCGTCGATGATATTGAATTGGTAGTTGGAGAAGTATCAGTGCAATTAAATCAATCCAGTAATCCAAAAGCACCAGGACAATTAAAAAGCCATTACGCACCTAAAAAGCCTGTTTATATTGGCGATATGATTGAATTACAAAATACTTACATTAATAAAAAAATTGGCGCTATTGTTTTTGGAAACGATGTTCAATTACAGCCATCTATCATTCTTAAAAATCTATCAGTGACTAAAAACTACCAAGAAGCAGCTGTGAATTTATTTTCGTTTTTACGTGAATTAGATGAAGCGGATGTAGATGTGATTATTGCCAATTTATTACCTGAACAAGGCTTAGGTTTAGCGATAAATGATAGATTAAGAAGAGCGGCGGCTTTGTAGTTTTTTTGCTTGAACTACTAAATATGAAACATTAACACTAGTTCTTTACGATATCTTGGCGCAGACACAGCTTGATAAGTTAAGAGCGATGAGTTATTTGTCTAGTTTCATTTTAAAAACATTCTTATGAATGCATCTTTTCATTCGTTATTCTAACATTTTCAAAATTACCCACTAAATGAAATAGTCTTATTCCTGCGTTTTGTTTTAGTTTTACTTCTATCAGTGCATCGGTGTAGTGTATAATATCTCTTCGCAAGGCACCATCTTCTGGACCTTTAAATAATACTTGCTCACCTAAGACGATCGAAATTTCTAATTCAATTAACTTGCTTGAAATGTGTATAACTTGTTTTTCGGAACTTACAAATGAACTTGAAACTATACTATTTTTAAGTAAACGTAAGTCAATATATTCATTCTCAAAATTCAAGTATCCAAGGTGTCTGAAAAAAGTACTGCCCATCCATTTTATTTCGGCTTGTGAAAACAGCAAATTCACTTTTGCATCGGCTGGATCAACAGCATGGAGCCAAATGTAATTCTCAGGAAAAGAGGTTCCCCAATTTTTTTCCAAATACCCCATATCTTGATCCAAAGCGAAGCTGGTGTTTGCTGTTCTTATTTCGCCAGAAACTAAATGAGATTTGTTTAAGATAGCATGATAACATGTAAGGTTTGGAATTACATAACTATATCCCATGGAGTTTTTAAATGTTGGAATAGATTGATTATTGGTTAAATGTAACTGAATGCCAATTTCCTTGGTGTTGATGTCAATTTTATTTGTTGTCAAAATGTGTTCTCCCATCCGAACAACATGTCGATTGGGATCACAGAAAACTTCATTTTTATCAAAATACATAATTAGAACTTTTTGATTTGGTATATGCACTTGAATAAAACCGAACTTTTTGGTTGAATTGCCTGTGGTGTAACCATATATCAAAATAAAAGACGCTTTATATTTTTCTGAGTAAATTTTATGAAACCATCCTTCGAAGTATTTTTTTCGATCAAAACTACCTTGAAGGCTTGATGGTTTGTATATACTGAACATTAAGTAATCTGTTATAATGGTTTGGAGTTTTAAGTAGTTTGATGTGAAGCTTTTTTTAACCAAACATTTAATAAAGATAAGTGGTTAGTTCGCATAACAAAAATGATTGTTTTTCGCAAAGGCTTAGTTTGCAAATACTTTGATGTCAGCCCACATTTTTGGAAGGTACTGTTAGCACCGGTATTTTCCTTTGTCAGGGTTCTCGTCTTATTATTTTATTTTTTATTGATTTGACGAAAACAAAAATTATAGAAAACAAATTGATGAACAAAGTAATTATTAATGTGTAGATACTTAACTCTCCAAGAACACGTTCAATGTCTGTGTCCACATGATGTCCGGAGCCACCTACAGCAAGAAGGTAAAGTAGAAACAACGAAAACAGGAAAAGTGTCAACTGAATAATAAATTGTTTGATATAAAAATACTTAGTTATTACTAACGCTTTCTTGATAATAAAGTAAGTGGACGCGAGCGTCGATATCAGAATAAAAAAAGCAATAATTGTCAATATCCACATATAATTAACTTGGGAAGATTAATGAAAAAAATAGAGTTGAATGCTTGTCCATAATATTGGTGCTAACGTTTTCGCGCTAAGCAACGGTTAGTCCCGATAGCTATCGGGATGAAACTGTGTTTGCTGAAATTTGTTTAACAAAGATAACTGCTTATTGGACTTTTGCAAAGGGAAAATATCCCGATAGCTATCGGGAGTCTTTCGCGGAGCGACCGCTTTTGCAAAAGCCTTGGTGTCTGCCAAACTGTTGCCTTAGCGTGTGTTGCCACTTCGGCGTTTTTTCTGCGGTTAGTTTAAATGCAGGTCTTTTGTGTTAGCCGTACCTATGTCAATATATGAAGTAGCGTAGCCACTATCACAGAAACATTTTATTTCATGTTTTAACTTTCGCGCTTTAAATTCAATTTGAAATTCTCCATTGCTATTTGTCGTTACTGTCGATACAACACCTTCAGGATAACTTGACTCTTTATAATACCTGCATTCAACTTGTATATTTGGAACCGGGATATTATGTTTAGAATATACAATACCTGTCACTTCAGTTTTTTTTCTACATGCTGAAACAATTAATGTTGTCAGAAGAATTACATATAATATGTTTTTCATGATTAATTTTTTAATGTGCTAAAAATAGTACAAATGATTTAATCCTGCAGTTAGGTCTATACGTTTAGTGAGGTCAACACGTTGCTAAATAATTTTTGTTTCTAAATAGTCACCACCGAATTTGAAATGTGAAGTAAAGAACGTGAACTTTGTTGTCTCACTCTAGTTTCGATGTTGCTTGTTTAACGCTGCCGTATAACGTTTTGCGGTTTATTTCTGTTTGGGGATTTGAAACCGTTTCTACCGAAATATTACTAACAAAGCTATAATTTTATTAGACATTTGCAAAGCAAAAATATATGTCTTTCGCGGGAGCGACTGCTTTTGCATATGCCGAAGCCGAATGCCCAAATAGAATAAACCGTGTGTTATGTGTTCGGCGTTTCCTTTCTAAGGTTAGTTTAGGAACTGCTTTCGTGTCCGCATACCCAGTGAGTTACACAGCCAATTGATTGGAAAAATAAAAAAGTGTGGGAGTTAACCCACACTTTTAATTTAAATCGGACTATATGAAGACGTTTTAGACTCTATTTTGTCTCGTTACCGTTTTGATCAAACAATAAGTCGGTTCTTTTCCTATTGATTTTTATTTCTGTTTCATAAACAACGGTATTGTCGGAACGCTCTATTTTTGCTGCCTCGTCAATTTTTACATTGGGATACTTTTTATTCATCGCATCAACCACAGCTTTAGGTAGCTCAGAAATAGAAATTTCTGTTTCTGTTTCCTTTAGTTGTCCGTCTGGTGAATATAACACAGAAACTTCTTTGTCGTTTAGTACAAACGAAGCTTCATAGTCATTGCTTTTTTCCTTTTCCCATTTCACTTTTTTAGTGGTTGGGAATTTTTGTTGAAACGCTTTTTCTATTGCGTCTGGAACTTCAGTTGCATTAATGCTTGAGGCAGATAATAAAATGCCTACAACTATGATGATTAATTTTTTCATATTGATTAGTTTTTTTTAATTTAAAATAAATGTTTTGTTGAAAGATAAAAACTAACCAATTGGAGGTCTAAAAACGTTGGCAACAAAGTCAAAACAATACTTGTTGTTAGCAAATTGAATTTTTTCTGTTGAACATTCAATTTTTGTAGTATTTAAAATATTTAAATGAGATGGTAAATAAACGTAAGAACTGCTGATTTGATGTTCAAGAGATTTATGTGGTTTTTGTTCATCACCATTGTCATGATTGTCGAAGATGCCATCAAGGTTCATTAAATGATCTGTGATAAAGTCAGCAAAATTCATGTCTTTGTCTTCGGTGGCTTTACAATGTGAATAAAGTTGAGGAAGTTCAGGAATGATGGAAAAATCAGAGGCAGGCAAAAAGAGAGAACCTATTGAATAGTAAACTAAAATTAATATTGAAAATAGCTTTCTCATGTCTTGTTAACGTAAATATAGTTGTTTTATTGTATTTTTCTAACGCTGACACATAACTAGTATATATGTCGCAAAAAATCATACATATACAACATAGGGTAGTAATATATGTCTATGTTTAGCGTTCATATTTATTTTCTCAAATTTAATCAATTTCATTTCAACACTTATAATAAAAAAAGCTCCTTTGATTTAACAAAGGAGCTTATATAATTATCAATAATGCCTAGGCTTTTTTAGCAAAAAAATTTACCTTAGTTTCTTGGCGTTTTAATAAACGAGAAATATTTTTTTTGTGTGTTATTAATAATAAAGCAGCCACAAAGATGGAAAATATTAATAGTGTTTGATTTTGGTTTTTTAATACCACATTTAAAAAGAATGGGAAACTTAAACCAGCTGTCATAGATGATAAAGACACATAGCGTGTAGCTAATAATACAATTAAAAATACACCTAATACCATTAAACTCGTAATAGGTGTTAAGCAAATAACCACTCCTAAAATAGTAGCTACTCCTTTTCCTCCTCTAAATCCTGCAAAAATGGGAAAAACATGTCCAACTAACGCTGCAATTCCTAAGCCTAATTCAAGGTTAACAAATTCGTTAGTATCAAATGTGTAAGGAGAAAAATGTGCTAATAACACAGCTAAGGTACCTTTAACAATATCAATACATAAAACGGGTATTCCAGCTTTTTTACCTAATACTCTAAAAGTGTTGGTCGCTCCAGCATTTCCGCTACCAAATTCGCGAACATCAATACCGTAATATCGCTTACCCCACCAAACGGCAGTAGGTATTGAACCTAAAAAATACGCAGCAACTAATAATGAAATGATAATAGTGGTTTCCAAATCGTGTTTAGTTTTAGTTACACAAATATAACAATTATTTAAAACCTTAAAAACACTAAATTTTTTAGATAAGATAAGATTTTAACAACTTTTTGTTAAAACTGAAGGTATTTGTCGAATTTAGAACTTTCACCCTACAAATACCATTTTTATTAAAACAAGGTTTACCTCGTATTATTTAATTATAAAAAATCTTACAAAACCTCTGTAATCAGTGTTCTATTTCTACTCGTATTTTATGGTAAATATTTTTCATGAAGTGTAAAAATATTGCTATTTTCACCCCTCTTTATGATTAGCTACGTTAACGGGCAAATAGCCGAACTCAATCCTGCATTAGCAGTTATCGAAACCAATGGCGTAGGCTATGGATTATTGATTTCCTTAACTACTTATAGCCAAATACAGGGTAAAACCTCTGCAAAATTGTATGTAGAGAGCGTTTACGTAAGAGATGACAATCCTCGATACTTCGGTTTTGCAGATTTAGAAGAGAGAGATTTATTTCGAAAATTAATTTCAGTTTCGGGAGTAGGTGGAGGCAGCGCTATTTTAATGCTATCTTCTTTAAGTGCGGTTGAAATAGCAGGTGCGATCAACACGGCTAATGTGGCTTTATTAAAAAGTATTAAAGGAATAGGAGAAAAAACGGCTCAGCGTATTGTGGTTGATTTAAAAGGGAAAATGGGCAAACACGAAGGTGGAATTTCTCAAATTTTAAATCCATCGTACAATAAAAATAGAGATGAGGCGTTAATGGCTCTAGTTACATTAGGGTTTCCTAAACTAGTTGCCGAAAAAGCTATAGAAAAAGCAACCAAACAACAAGGTGTAGCTACAGATAATGTTGAATTGCTGATTAAAGCAGCGCTAAAAAATATGTAATTTAAAACGTGGTAAAAGGAGTCGTAAAATTTCTTGTTGTAGGTTCTGTATCAGCTAGTTTGATGAGTATCGTTGTTGGCTCCAAAGCCAAAAACGCGCCATTAAGCAAGCCGCACTACTTTTACGCACCCGTTCAGCAATTTAATCCAGATTCTCCAATTGTTACAAAAGACGACTTACCTTATAAATTTAACGATAACAATGGAGGTCAACCAAATTTTGATGATAAAAGCGGATTGTATTTAGGTAATCCTTCTAACATCAAAACCGAAACTAATTATAATCCAAAAACGGGGAATTACGATATCACTCAAAAAATAGGGGATATGGATTACCGTCCTGAAACTTACGTGGAGTTTAGAGATTACCAAGATCAATTATTTAAAGAGGCTGTAAAAAGTCATTGGAAATCAAAAATTAAAGCCGAAGATCTTCAAAACCAAAGCAAAAAAGGTACTATTCCAAAACTAACGGTTAATAGCGAAATCTTTGACCGTATTTTTGGTGGTAACCAAGTAGATATTAAACCTACTGGAACAGCGGAATTAATTTTTGCTTTAAATCGTAATAAAACCTTAAACCCTGCCATTCCTCAGCGTCAGCAAAAGGTAACCAATTTCGATTTTAACATGCGTATTCAATTAAACTTAATTGGTAAAATTGGAGATAAGTTAAAAATCACCACAAGTTATAATACAGAAGCATCATTTGATTGGGAAAATCAAATGAAGTTAGAATACACTGGTTACGAAGACGAAATCATTAAAAAAATTGAGGCGGGTAACGTGAGTATGCCTTTAAATAGCTCTTTAATTCAAGGAAGCCAAAGTTTGTTTGGGGTTAAAACTCAATTACAATTTGGCAGGTTAACTGCCACTGCTTTATTTTCTCAGCAAAGAGGTAAAAAGCAAGAAGTATCAGTGCAAGGTGGCGCACAAACCATGTATTTTAATGTGAGTGCCGATAACTATGAGGTAAATAAACATTATTTTATTGGTCATTATTTTAGAGATAATTACGATCAATGGATGTCTACCTTGCCTGTAGTAACTACTCCAATCGTCATTACTAAAGTAGAGGTGTATATCACCAACCAAACCGGTAGTACCGAGCAAACTAGGAATTTTGTCGCATTTACAGATTTAGGCGAAGGTGATACCGTACATGTAAACTCTTCGTTAAGAAGCCCTCTTTGTCAGATATCTCCGGATCATCGCATTGTTGATAGTTTAGATGTTTTTCCTCATAATGGCGCCAATAGTTTATATCATATTATTACCGATACCGCTGGGGCATTTAATATCATGCCGCCACGATCAAATGCCAATGCTTCATTGATATATTCAGCTTTATCAAGTCCTGGTACTGCGCCAAATGCTTGTAATGATGGAAATAGGTTTATGCAATCGTCTAGAGATTTTGAGGTGGTAAACAATGGTCGTAAACTTAATGCTTCCGAATTTACATTTAATAATCGTTTAGGGTTTATCTCTATTAATCAATCCATTAATAATGATCAAACGGTGGCGGTTGCTTACCAATACACATACAATGGTAAAACCTATCAAGTAGGTGAGTTTTCGGATCAGTTTACTACTGGCCCTTTATATCTTAAATTATTAAAAAGTGGTTCGGTTACAAGTCCTAGGTATAGTACATGGGATTTAATGATGAAAAATGTGTATTCGTTAGGTGCCTACAATTTAAATGCAACCGATTTTAAATGTGATGTTTATTACAATAACATTGAAACTGGGGTTGATATTCCTTACATTCCATCGGGAAGTGTAAATGGTAAATTATTAGTTCAAGTGATGGGATTAGATAAATTAAGTGTAAACGGAGATCCTTATTCGGATGGTGTTTATGATTTTATTCCAGGTTATACTATTAATGCCAATAATGGCCGAATTTATTTATCTTCTAAAGAACCTTTTGGAAATAACTTAAGAAATAAGTTTGAAGCAGGCGATTTTCCGGCAGCCAATAAATACATCTATCAAGAGCTATACGATTCGACACGAACGGTAGCTCAACAATTACCCGAAAAAAACAGATTTAAAATTAAAGGTCAATATAAATCAGCATCGGGTTCAGAGATTTCATTAAATGCCTTAAACATTCCTCAAGGAGCCGTGCAGGTAACGGCCAACGGCCAAGCGTTAACAGAAAATGTGGATTATACCGTTGATTATACATTAGGTAGAGTAAAAATCATTAACGAAAGTATTTTAAATTCAGGTGCTAATATTAAAGTGAGTACAGAGAGTAATTCATTATTTAATGTTCAGCAAAAAAGTTTATTTGGTACACGTTTAGATTTTAAAGTGAATCAAGATTTAACTTTAGGAGGTACTGTCTTACATTTAAATGAAAAACCGGTTACTCAAAAAGTAAACATTGGAGACGAGCCAGTGTCAAATACCATTTGGGGCGTTGATTATAATTATAAAACAGATGTTCCTTTTTTAACCAGATGGATTGATAAAATACCAGGTATTAACACCAAGGAAATGAGTAGCATCGTTACTCGTGGTGAGTTTGCTCAGTTAGTACCAGGCAATGCTAAAGCTATTGGGAAAAATGGAAACTCGTATATTGACGATTTTGAAGGAAGTATTTCTTTAATCGATTTAAAAAGCGCCAATGCGTGGATTATGGCCAGTGTGCCGCAAGGGCAACCTTCTTTGTTTCCAGAAGCAACTTTAAATGATGATATCAAAACTGGTTTAAATAGAGCGCAATTTAACTGGTACCATATCGATCCATTATTTTATGGGCAACAAAACACCAATATAAAGCCTGGTAATGTTCCAGAGGCGACTTTTTCTAATAACTTCATGCGTCAGGTTTTAGAAACAGAATTATTCCCAAGTAAAACTCCTCCCAACGGACAACCCGTGGTAATGTCGGTTTTAGATTTAGCATTTTATCCAGGAGAAAGAGGTCCATACAATTATGACGTATTACCAACAAGCTTATCTTCAGGTATTTTATCTAACGGAAGATTAAAAGATCCAGAAACTCGTTGGGGAGGTATTATGAGAAGATTGGAAACCAATGATTTTCAATCGGCTAATATTGAGTACGTTCAGTTTTGGATGATGGATCCGTTTAATAGTGATTATAATTCGGGTACTTATCCAGATATGGATGCAAACAGCAAACCAAGCGGAGAGTTATATATTAATTTAGGAAATATTAGTGAAGATATTGTGAAGGATGGAAAAATGGTATATGAAAATGGATTACCTGGTAACCCATCTGGATCAAATGCCAATTTACCAACCATCGAATCTAATATTGGTAAAGTGCCATTAATTAGTCCAATTTCAAATTCATTTGTAAACGATCCAGCCGATAGACCTTTTCAAGATGTAGGTTATGATGGTTTACCAGATTCGGCTGAAGCTAGAAAATTTAGTTCTTACATTAGTGCTTTATTATCGTCTGGAGCATCTGGAGTTGATGTTCAAGCAGCTTTAGATGACCCAAGTTCTGATAAATACCATTTTTTTAGAGGAAACGATTATGATGGTTTACCAAATTTACAAGGAAACACACTTCATCGTTACAAAAAATATAATAATGCTGAAGGTAATTCACCGACAGAAGAGCAATATCCTGATGCTGGTATTCCAAGTGCCGCAACAAACAATCCAAATATTGAAGATGTTAATAAGGATAATACTTTAAGTGAAACAGAAAACTATTACCAGTATAAGATTAAAATATCTCCACAAGATTTAGATCCAAATAATGTTGGGCAAAACTACATTGTAAACGTGCTCGATGGGGCCGCAACAATTGGTAATACTCAAAAAAATGTAAAATGGTATCAATTTAAAGTACCTGTTACTGAATTCGAAAAGTCAGTTGGTTCAATTGAAGGATTTAACTCTATTCGTTTTATGCGTGTTTTCATGAAAGGATTTGATAAACCAGTGGTTTGTCGTATTGCTCGTATGGAATTGGTAAGAAGTGATTGGAGACGTTATGCCTTTGACTTACAAAAACCAGGTGAATACACAGCTAATGATGATAATACAACTACTTTTGATGTATCGGCAGTAAGTTTGCAAGAAAACGGAGAGAAAAAGCCTGTAAACTATGTGATTCCTCCTGGCATTAATCAACAGCAAAATATTCAAACAACCAATTCTGTTTTATTAAATGAGCAAGCTTTAGCACTAAGAGCTTGTAATTTAAAAGATGGTGATAGTAGAGCTATTGTAAAAAGTACTGAACTAGATGTGCGCTCTTTTGGTAAATTAAGATTATTTATGCATGCCGAAAAATTAGGAATCAACCCATTGAATGATGGCGATGTGACTGTTTTTGTGCGTTTAGGTTCAGATTTCAATAATAACTACTACGAGTACGAAATTCCAGTAAGATTAACACAACCTGGTTATTACGATCCTAATTCAGATGATGAAAAATCGAATGTTTGGCCTACAGATAATGAGTTTGTGATTGATTTTGAAAAAATCACTTCAGTGAAGATTAATAGAAATGGTAAAGGTAGTTCTGGAATTGATTTAGCGTCGATGCAAAAACCATATACCGAAACCGATGGCAACAATAATATTACCGTAGTTGGTAATCCAAACATTGCAAGTATTAAGAGTTTAATGATTGGTATTAGAAATCCAAAAGATGATAATGGTTTACCAAAATGTGTTGAGGTGTGGGTTAATGAAATGCGCTTAACTGATTTTGTGAATAAAGGAGGTTGGGCAACAACTGGTAGTGTGCAAGCTAAACTTGCAGATTTGGGTCAGATTTCTTTGGCTGCAACATACAGTAAACCATTTTTTGGAAGTATTGAAAAGAAAGTAAGTGAGCGAAGCCGAGAAACAAATTTTCAATGGGATGCCGCTTCAACATTTCAATTAGGTAAATTTTTCCCAGTAAAATGGAAAGTAAATTTGCCAGTTTACTATGCACATGGACAAACTATTATTACACCTCAATACAGCCCTTATGATCCAGATATTAAAATTAATAACGATCAAATAGATCCTATTTTACAAAAAGAAATTAAGGAAAATGCTCAAGATGTAACAGTTCGTAAAGGATATAATTTTTCGAACGTTAGAATTGATGGTTTTAAAAAAGAAGGAGCTAAGCCAATGCCTTGGGATGTATCTAACTTTTCGGTAACCTATGCTTATAACGAAATAACCAGAAGAAATGTAAATATTGAACATAGTATGATTAAAACGTATCGAGGTGCTTTAAATTATAGCTATGCGATAAGTGCAAAACCTTGGACGCCATTTAAGAAAACAAAAAACAAAATTTTAAATAATAAATGGTTTGCCTTGGTAAAAGATATTAATATAACACCTTTACCAAGTAGAGTTGGTTTTAATGCCGATGTGAATAGAAGTTATAGCGAATTATTAAATAGAGATATTACGAGTTTTTATACTGGTACTTCAGATAATTTTACGCAAGCTCAGTTTAACAAAACATTTAATATCAATCGTAATTACGATATGCAGTGGAATTTTACTAAAAATTTAAAGTTTGATTTTACAGCAAATAACGAAGGTCGTATTTTAGAACCTATCGGAAAAATTGATACCCAAGAAGAAAGAGATACTATTCAAAAAAATCTGATTGGCTTAGGAACAACAACTGGTTACAGACATCAAGCAAACATTAATTACCAAATCCCTTTAAATAAAATTCCTATTTTCGATTTTATTAATGCTAGTGCGAGATATAGTACATCTTATACTTGGACAAGAAGACCGTTTGCTCAGGAATCAATTGGTAATACCATTCAAAATACCAATACAAAAAATTTAAATGGAACATTAAATATGACGACTCTTTATAATAAGATTCCATATTTTAGAAAATTAAACACTGGTGGAAAAAATAAGCCAGGTACTAGTACTAAAGGAAGTGAAAAAGGTAAAACAAAAGCTGACTCTACTAAAAAATCAGATGCAAATCCAGTAAAAGATATTGGCGAGTTTTTAGCAAGAGGTATTATGATGATTAAACAAGTGTCATTAACCTATCAACAAACAAACGGTACAGCATTACCAGGCTTTTTTCCAAGTTCTCAATATTTAGGTATGGATCCTAGCAGAAACATGGCTCCAGGTTTAGGCTTTGCTAGTGGATCAAATGATAGTATATTACGTAATTCTATAAATAACGATTGGTTGGTTAAAAATAAAAATCAAAGTTTACCTTATACCACCACTTCCACACAAAACATTACTTATCGAGCTAATGTAGAACCTCATGGTAGCTTAAAAATTGAATTAAATGGAACGAAAACCTTTGGTCAAAACCAATCAACTTATGTTAGATATGGAGGAGATTCGTTAATTGAAAATGGTAACCGAGGTTATTTATTTGAAACGCCAAACAATACAGGGAATTATAGTATCAGTGTGTTTACTTTGGGCAAGTCGTTTAAAGATAAAGGAAATGTAAAAGATGGTACATCAGTTTTGTTCGATGAATTTTTGACAATTAGACAAGATGTTGCAAGAGAATTATCTTACTCGAAAACGAGAACAATTCACGAATATGTGGATGCTTTTGGAGATCAACAATATGATGGTTACAGCAATACTCAACAAGACGTTTTATTAGGTGCTTTTTATGAAACATATACTGGTAAAAAATTGAAAGGTGTTGGTACAGATAAAATGTTTAAACAAATTCCGATGCCAAACTGGACAGTAAGTTGGGATGGTATTGGAAAATTAAAAATTGTAAAAAAATATTTCCAATCAATTACATTACGCCACTCTTATCGTTCATTGTACTCAATTGGCGGATATGCCAACAACTTATTGTATGTGGACGGAAGAGATACACGAGTTCCAATTGGCGGCGGTGGTGGACAAACAGCTAACTTTAACCCTAAGTATACAATTGCTGGAGCTACAATAACCGAAGCATTTAGCCCTTTAATTAAATTTGACTTTAAATTTAATAAACCAGGATTATTAGCAAATTTTGAAATTAAGAAAGATAAAACGGTTAATTTAAATATTACTGGACCTCAAATTATTGAAACTAAAGGTCAGGAATATGTGGTTGGTGTTGGATACCGTTTCCCTAATTTAATAATAAAAGCCATAAAAATTAAAGGACAACCTTTAAAGAGTGACTTGAACTTTAAATTAGATTTATCTTATAGAAAAAATTTATCAGTTATTAGAAGAATTGCTGATGAAATTAGTACGCCAACAGGTGGACAAAACATCATTACTCTTAAATCTGCATTAGATTATCAATTAACACAAGCGATTAACTTACGTATTTTCTACGATTGGATAAGAACCACACCACAAACATCGAACTCATTTCCAACAGCCAATACAAACGCTGGATTTAGTTTAAGATTTAATTTACAATAATAAAGAAACCGAAAAGACAAGAAGCTGTTTTTGTATTGTCAGTTCGAGCAGAGTCGAGAACATATCATATATGAACGAAAAACTTAGTATGAATGATTTAGGGCGTTTAAGTTCAGATGAATTTAAGGCTATCGAAAAAAATAAAATCATCTTGGTTTTAGATAATATCAGAAGTTTAAATAATGTGGGTTCTGCCTTTAGAACATCAGATGCTTTTTTGATTGAAGCTATTTATTTATGTGGTGTTACTGGAACTCCTCCAAAGCCTGAAATTGAAAAAACAGCATTAGGTGCCACTGAGACTGTTAACTGGAAATATTTTAAAACAACTCAAGAAGCGATACACGATTTAAAATTGAAAGGATATTACATTGCATCTATTGAGCAGGCAAAAAATTCCATCATGCTCAATCAATTTCAAAAACCCAATAAACCTTTGGCTTTAGTTTTTGGTAACGAAGTATATGGTGTTGAGCAAGAAATTATCAATCAAAGCGATGCTTGTATTGAAATCCCTCAATTTGGCACCAAACACTCCTTTAATGTTTCGGTCAGCATGGGAATTGTGCTTTGGGAAATGCTGAGGTAATCAAAAGTCAGAAAGATTAAAGTATTAAGAAGTAAAATCGCTGAAACCAAAACTAATCTTTTATCTTACTTCTTAAATCTTTAAATACTTATATTAATGGTACTTATTAAACACATCCCAACTTTCTGTGTAGGCTTTGTATAACAAATCAGAGTTAAGGTTTAAATCAATTTTATTGATATTGAAATACTGTTCTAAATCTTCCGTTGCTAAATTACCTGTTAAATCGTCTTTTGCCATTGGGCAACCACCAAATCCATGAATGGCCACATCAAAACGTTGGCATCCACTTTTGTAGGCGGCATCAATTTTTTCTTGAGCTTTTTCTTTAGTAGAGTGGAGGTGAGCACCAATTTCTACATTTTTAAACTCTGGAATAATATTAGAAAATAAATAAGAAATATTTTCTCTATCAGATACTCCAATGGTATCAGAAAGAGCAATAATCTTTACGCCTAAATCACTTAGTTTTTTTGTCCAGTTAATCACAATGTCACTATTCCACACATCGCCATATGGATTACCAAAAGCCATGGAAATATAAACCACTAATTCTTTTTTATGTTGAATGCACAAATTTTGAATTTCTTCTACACGAACTAAAGACTCAGCAATACTTGAATTGGCATTACGTTGCTGAAAGGTTTCTGAAATAGAAAAAGGAAAACCTAAGTAATTAATTTCATCAAATGAACAAGCGTCCTGCGCGCCTCGAGTATTTGCAATGATGGCTAATAATTTACTTTTAGTGGTACTTAAATCTAATTGTTTTAATACCGCTGCCGTATCATGCATTTGAGGTATTGCTTTTGGAGACACAAAGCTTCCAAAATCGATGGTATCAAATCCAATATTTAATAATGAGTTTATGTATTTAGATTTAACCTCTGTTGGGATAATATCTTTAATGCCTTGCATGGCATCTCTTGGGCATTCAATTAATTTCATAATTATAATATATTTTGATGAATCAATTCTTTATTAATTTTTTTAATCAAAGCAGGACCTTCATAAATAAATCCAGTATATAACTGTATCAAGTCAGCTCCAGCTTTTATTTTTTCAATAGCATCTTCGGGGCTGTGTATTCCACCCACACCAATTACAGGAAATGCATTATTTGATTTTGTTTTCAAATACTTAATGACTTCAGTGCTTCGTTTGGTTAAAGGTTTTCCACTTAAACCACCCATGCCAATAACTTCTAGTTCTGCTTTAGAGTATGTCAATGGCTCGCGAGCAATAGTGGTATTAGTTGCCACAATGCCATCAATTTTAGTTGTTTTTACAATATCAATAATATCGTCTAATTGAGAATCGGTTAAATCTGGCGCAATTTTTAATAATAAAGGTTTGCGCTTAAGCTTCGCATTATTAATAGTTTGTAAATGATTTAACAAATGAGTCAAAGGTTCTTTATCTTGTAACTCTCTTAAATTAGGTGTGTTAGGTGAGCTTACATTAACTACAAAGTAATCCACTACATCAAATAAGGCATGAAAACAATATTCGTAATCTTTAATAGCATCTTCGTTAGCAGTTACTTTATTTTTACCAATATTGCCACCAATTATGGTATTTGTTTTTCTGTTTTTTAAACGAATAGCCGCTGCGTCAACTCCTTCATTATTAAATCCCATTCTGTTTATTAATGCATTGTCATTTGGTAATCTAAATAAACGTGGTTTATCATTTCCGGGTTGAGGTTTCGGAGTAAGTGTTCCAATTTCAATAAAACCAAAACCTAATGACGATAATTCATTAAAAACTTTAGCATCTTTATCTAAGCCAGCGGCTAAACCAACTGGATTTTCAAAAGTAAGTCCAAAAAGCTGTTTTTTTAATTTAGGGTGATGGTATCCAAATATAGAAGAGGCAATAGAACGACCTAAAGAATTGCCAAGAGCAAATTTCAAAAGGTCAAATGTTAAATAATGTGCTTTTTCAGGGTTTAACCTGAATAGTAGTGGTTTTAATAATAGTTTATACATACACTACAAATGTACGTTTTATGCTGCTTTTTATGATTTGAACAATGAAAATGTTGAAAAAAAACAATTTTTTTTGTAAATTTTTAACGTAGATACAAAAAAACATGTATTTTTGCAAACAAATTAATAAAACCTAAACAAAACTTAAAATGAAAAAAGTATTATCAATCGTTGCTGTAGCTGCATTATCAGCTGCATTTGTATCTTGTGGTCCTTCTAAAGAAGAAATCGAAGCAAAAGAAAAAGCTAAAGCTGATTCAGTTGCTGCAGTTGCTCAAGCTCAAGCTGATTCATTAGCTAAAGTTGAAGAAGCTGCTGTTGCTGCTGCTGCTGAAGCTGCTGCTAAAATGACTGCTGATTCTACAAGAATGGCTGATTCAGTTGCTGCTGCTTCTAAAGGTGGAAAAAAACACTAATATTTAGCAAAGCTAAGAAACAAAAAAGCTCGAACTTAGTTCGGGCTTTTTTTTATGTAGTTTTTTATGGATAATTTTTTGTGGCTAAAATGTAAGTCCTGATTTAGTCTACAATCCAGTATATTTTCTAAATAATTTAATAGCTAAGGCTAGTAATATAATACCAAATACCTTTTTGATTATAGCAATACCGCCAGCTCCTAATATTTTTTCTATTCTATCTAAGTTTCTTAATACAACATAAACGATGATGACGTTAAAAAATATGGCAGTAATAATAGATATAATATTATACTCAGCTCTGATTGATAGAAGAGTAGTTAAGGTTCCTGTTCCTGCAATTAAAGGAAAGGCTAAAGGTATAATAGATGCCGTGGCAGGCATCGCATCTTTGGCAATTTGAACACCTAAAATCATTTCAAAGGCTACTATAAATAATAAGATAGAGCCCGCAATAGCAAAATCTCCTATCGAAATACCAATAATATCTAATATAGTTTGACCAACAAATAGAAAAACAATCATAATTCCAAACGACACCACTGATGCTTTGGACGCATTAATACCCCCCGTTTTTTGTTTTAAGCTTATAATAATTGGAATAGAACCAATCACATCAATTACTGCAAAAAGCACCATTGTTACTTTTAGTATCTCAATAATATCAAACTGTAAATTCATTTTATTTTTTGCGACAAAGGTAGATTAATAATAGGAATTAATTAAAGCCTCCTAATAAAATAATTTGTAAGTTTATATAATGAAAAAACATTTATTATTTAGCGTATCAGCTTTCGTATTATTGTCGTGTACACAAGTTAATTCGGATGGCGAAAAAACAATTACTCAAGGAGAAGATACCATCTCTACTGTTGAAATATCCACATCAAAAATTGATGCTCTAAACTCTTTAGCTGAAATGGATGAGTCAGAAACAAGCACTTTGTTGTTTAAAGCTTCGGGAATTGAACCAGGTTGGTTTGCTGAGTTTTACTCTAATAAATTACGTTTAGTAGTTGATTATGGAAAAGATAGTTTAGTGATGGATGACCAGAAGTTTGAAGGATTAGATGATAAAGAAGGATATATTTTTGGTGTACAAGGAGATAAAGATGTGAGTAAAAATATAGGGATTAACATTATCAATAAATCATGTGAGGATGCAGGAAGCGGCGACAAAAAAGATAGAACCGTAATTGTGACTTATAAAGGTAAAACGTACAAGGGTTGCGGTAGCTTTGTAAAATAATTTTGGTGCTGATTAAACCTTTTGTTTTTTAACAGGTCATAGATACAAATACTAAAAAAACAATTTATATGAAAACCAAACAACTAACCTTAGGATTTGCTTTAGCAGCTATAGTATTTTCTAGCATTTTTTCATCTTGTAGAAAAAAAGAAGAAGAAGAAGTAGATAAAGATACAACAGGCGCTTCAGATCAATCATTAGCATCTTCCTCAGTAAATGATTTAACAAGTATTTCTGACGAAGCAGCAAGAACCTTTACCGTTTCTAGCTTTAAAACAGCCGAAACAAATGCTGTTTTAAGTTCATGTGCAACAATTACCTATGATACTTTATTAGCAGCAAAAACAATTACAGTGAACTTTGGAACAACCAATTGCTTGGGTAATGATGGACGTTATAGAAGAGGATTGATTAAGATTGCATTTACTGGTAAATATAGAGATTCGCTAACTTTAATTACTGTAACTCCTATTAGTTATTTTGTAAATGATAATCAAATTACAGGTTCTAAAACAATTAAAAATAAAGGGCATAATGCAGCAAATCATTTAGTTTACGAAATAAATGCAAATATTAGTGTGATTAAAGCAAATAATGGTGGTACAATTTCCTGGCAAAGCACTCGCCAACGAGAATGGACTGCTGGAGAAAATTCCTTAGTATGGTCGGATGATGTTTATTCAATTACAGGAAGTGCCACCGGAACTACATCTAATGGAAATTCATTTTCTTCAGTTATTACATCTCCTTTAATTAGAAAAATGCAAGTAGGTTGTCGCCGTCATTTTGTTCAAGGAAAACTTGAGCATACGCCAGGAGGAAAAGCAACAAGATATATAGACTTTGGAAATGGAGTATGTGACGATCAAGCTACCGTAATTATTAACGGTAATACTTACACCATAAATTTACCATAACCATTAATTATTCAATTTAAAAAAAGGTCAGAAGCTTATTTCTGGCCTTTTTTGTTGATAACCCTTTGACTTTTAATACTTTTTAAGATTTTTAGAGCTAAATAATTTAGTATTATTGTATTATGTTGTATAATTGGAAAATAGCTTTTGCAGATAAACACTTTAGAAATAGATTTATTATTTCTTTAGTAGTAGTTGGCATTATCTTAACTGGTTTTGCATCTTTATTAGCCTATATCGAAACTCGTCAAGGACATACTTTTTATGATCCTATTTTAAATTTTATTAAACCTCGCGATGTTTCTGATTTTATATTTTTTGTTACCTATTTAACGGCTTTGGTTGGTATTATATATTCTATTATTTCTCCTTATCGATTTTTACACTTAATGCAGATGTATGGTTCTTTAACCTTGTTAAGAGTTATCACTCTGTTTTTTGTGCCTCTTGATCCTCCAACAGCTATTATTCCTTTAAGAGATGCTTTTTTAACTCACACCTTTTATGCAGGTAATGAAAATTTAAAAGATTTGTTTTTTAGCGGACATGCTGCGACATTATTTCTGTTTTTCTTTTTTGCAAATAATAAAGTATTAAAGGTGTTGTTTTTGTTATCTGCCATTGCTGTGTCTATTGGAGTAGTTGTACAACATGTGCATTATAGTTATGATGTAATAGCAGCGCCAATATTTGCTTATATTGCTTACCGAGTAATTACTAAATTTTCGAAACATTATTACAGCGAAGTAACCCAAGAGGTTTAAACAATTTACTGTACAAAACATTTTCAGTTTACATTTAATTCAACATTTAATTCGTTTTATCTTTATTACAGTGAGAACTGTTTTAAAATATTTGATATTAAGTAGTTGTTTCTTTTACTTGTTTTCATGCAAGCATCATCAAACGTCCACTAAAACATCTGAACCATCAAATCACTCATCTAGTTCTGTTAGAAAAAAATATGCTGAAAAGTTAGGGGTTTCTGAATCAGACATAAAAAACGAAAAGCTTTATCAGTTTATAAATGATTGGTATGGCGTTAAATATAAATACGGAGGAAAAGATAAAGCAGGTGTTGATTGTTCGGGTTTAACAGCCGCGCTTTATTTGGCAGTATATAAAAAAACAATTTCTAGTAACACCAAAGACTTGGTTAGCGAAGTGAAAAAAATTAAAGAATCGGATTTAAAAGAAGGCGATTTATTGTTTTTTAATACCAATGGTAAAAGTATTTCTCACGTAGGGGTTTATTTACAAAATAATAAATTTGTTCATGCTTCAACAAAAAAAGGAGTTATGATTAGCGATTTAAATGAGCCTTATTTTAAGCAAACCTACGTGAGTTCAGGTAAAGTAAAATAAATTATTTATTTATACGTCCAATCATACAACTGGCGTAGCTTTTTAATTGAAGTAATAAACCATTTTCTTCGGTTGCTTCAGGATAACCTAAATCGTGTAACTTTTTAGTAAATGCGTCTCTATTGTTTTCTTCGTTATGCACAATTGTGACTGAATCGTCTTCATGATTTACAGTGACATTTTCTACACCAGCCAATTCAGCTAGTTTAGTTTTAATGGTGTTTTCGCAACCACTGCATTTTAAATTGGCAATAATTATTTTATCGGTTTTCATGAGCTTTCATTTTAATCAAATTTACCATCAAATAAATGATATCCATTAAACTAAAGTTATCGTAATATATGATTGATGTCATAAAATTGTTCTGTCTTCCAGTGGAGCAGCTCCAAAAAATGGTGGTGCAGGATTGCCCCATGGAAAAATACTACTTTTGATAGTTTGTAATTAATGCCTAATTTTGAATAAACTCACAAGCAAATAAAAACTAAGCATATCTAGCAAAAACAACAAGATAAGCTTGCAAAAGTTAAGCTAATAAGATAGTTATAGGTAAGCGGTTGGACAGAAATAATAATGCACATCAAATTTTAATGTACGCTAAAGTAGACATAGACAAACACCCCACAAAGACAACTATACTAATCCGACCTCAGAAATCAATTATGTTTAAGGTTGGTTTGACAGCTATTACTGTAATTATGTTACCAGCAATTATCCTCGTTATCGGTATAGCACTCTTCGGACAAACAAAAAATCCCTTTGAAACGGTTGGAATTCTTGGTCTTGCAATAATTTTACTCATTTTCGTTTATAAACATTTGAGAGGTGCATATCGTAAAGAAATTCTAACTATTGAAAATAAAAAAGTGACCTATAACAATAGTTTCCTTGGACTTGGCAAATACTTTGAAACAAAACTAAAAGACATCAAAGCTTTTAAATATGTTGGTTATGCCCAGCAGACAAAGCATCCGTTAGACATTAAAGGTGATGTGTTAGGTTTCGGGACACAAGAAGGTGAAATTAATTACTTAAACCAAATCGGGACAATGATTTTAGCTACTGAATTTGATGTTTTAAAATTCGGGGTTGACGTAGACGAGGAAGATTATTTAAAAATTAAATATCTTCTTGACTAAATTGTGAATCAAGCTTTGTGCAACCGCCAACCTATAACCGCACCTAAAACTTATGCGGGCAGAAGCACAAGCATTTGCAATAATTGCCGCTTCGCGAAAGACATTCATTTTGCATTGCAAATGCGTAGAAACATTTTATCTTTGTTATTAATATTCGGTTGACAATGCCCTGAACCGCACAAGTTCTAGCTGCCATCCGTTAGGTTCAAGCTGCCCGAAAATTCTCCGTAGACAACTTTACGGTCGACAACGAGCATTCTGAATTTAACTACTTAACATAAAAAACTAAGTAGTGTAACGTTGACAACAATAAATTCATATCGTAGTAACATTAGAACAAGGTTTCATTGTAACATTTGTTATAAAATGAAACGTGTTTTTAATTGTTTGCTCTCCTCCGCTTTTTTCGGTTTTTTCAAAACCGTTTTTGGCTTTCCCTAAAATAGCACATTTGGTTTTGAAAGTACAGCAAAACCAAAAAAGCTATTTTGTCTGCCCTTTTCTAATAGGGTTGCTTCGCAATCGTTGCGCATCTCCCTTCGGTCAGTCAAAAGCGCTCGCCTGCTGGCAGCAGGTATTTGTTTCAGTTTTTTATAAAAAAACAGGTATAAATACCTAGTCAAAAAGCAAGTATTTGTTGCAGTTTTTATAAAAACAGGTATAAATACCTAGTCAAAAAACAGGTATTTATACGTATTGACATTAGCTAATGCAGATTGTACTTTGCGCCCCAATCTTTTAATAATTAATAAAATTTAATCTAAAACAAAACAATGAAACAACAAATCAAATTATTGCTTCTTTTCATTTGCTTATCTAGCTTTTGGAAAGTTAATGCACAAACTGGTGCATCTTGTTCCACCGCACTCAACTTCACTTTAAATAGTGGTAGTTATATTGATGATAGAACCATAAGTTCTATTTATTGGTACAAATTTACGCCTACTAACGATAGTATTTTTATTATCGCAAATTCTACAGCTACTAATAAACTTCAAAAGTTAGAATTATTCAGTAACTCTTGTGGTTCTTTAGTTTCTATTGCTGTTGATTCTTTTAAAACTAGTAATCCTAAGAGATTAGCAGTGTTAGGTACTAACTTAAACACTAGCAATTCTTACTATGTTAAATTAACTCCAATAGATACTTATACAACACCATACAATTTATTCTTTGGTACAATCCCCGAATTAATCTGGTCTACGGGGGCTGGCTCTGGTAGCTGTATGAATGGTCAAAGTACTTGTGAAATTTACGTTTGCCTTGGCGAATCAATTTGCTTAGCTTATGACTATGCTAATGGTTTTGGTGGTGGTCTCGATACTGATGTTATCACATTTAATAACGGTGACCCTTCTATAACTATTCCTAACACTTTTAATAATTTTGGTGCTTGTACTAATTATGTTCCTTCTACTGTAGGCACTATAATTGGTGTTGGTGGTATTCTTGATCCTTTTATCATTCATGTTTTACCTTCGGCTCCTCCAACATTATCTGTTAGTATATCTCCTAGTAATCCAATTTGTGCCGAAACTCCTGTTTGTATTCAATCTTTAAGTACTCCTATTATTGATTATTCTTTCAGCAGTTCAACTAGTATCCCATACTTTGGTCCTGCTTGTAGCGGTTCTAACACTAGCACTTTTGCATTCCCTCCAGGCAATCATCAAATTGTGTACACCGTTAATGCAGGTCATACCTGTTCCAATACGGCTACTTACAGTATTACTGTTGCAAGTATGTCTTTATCTTTAACTGCAATTACTCCTACTAATTGTACTTACAACTATTGTTTCAATGTTGCTCCTACTACTTGTAGTGTGGCATCTAACGTAAATTATTCATGGCAAATTTTCGGTCCTAGTGGTTACAATTACAATACTACTGGCACTTCACAATCTATCTGTAATGTACTTCCTTCATCTGGAACATATACAATTTCTGTTTACACGCCTGATTTAATAAATACAGTTACTCAAACTTTAACTATTGTTGTTCCGCCTTTAACGTCTACACTTACTGTTGTAGCTTCTCCTACAACAACTATTTGTCGTGGCAACTCAGTAACTTTAACTGCTAGTGGCGTTAATACTTATACTTGGAGTACTGGTGCTAATACGCCCTCTATTTCTGTTACTCCTACGGTTACTACAACATACACCGTTAACGGCTCAAATACTTTAGGTTGTCTATACACTAAAACAATAACTATTACGGTTGTTCCTATTCCAACAATTACTGCAGTGGCTAATCCTTCCGTTAATTGTGCTAGTCAACCTAGTACGCTTACAGCATCTGGCGCTACTTCATATACTTGGAGTAATGGAGCTACAACTTCTACTACTGTTGTTACTCCTTCTGTAACCACAATCTACACAGTTACTGGTTCTACTTCTGGTTGTGTATCTACTAAAACGGTTGCTGTTACTATTAATGCAGGTCAGTTCTGTTGTCAAACGGCAAGTTTTGCTATTGGTTCTGCTACTGTTGCTAATACTAATTATTCAAACACATCAAATGGTGGTGGTTCTGTCATTGATGTTTTAGGTACGATTACCTTTACAGCTAACAGTACAATGACTAACTATAAAATCAGAATGGCGCCTACCGCTTCTATTAATATCAATACTGGTGTTACGGTTACTTTTAGTAATTGCACAATCTTCTCTTGTACAAATTTATGGGGCGGAATTTTTATTAATGATGGTGTGGGTGTCCCAGGTATCGTTAATGTAATTGGTTCTCGTATCGAAGATATGTACATGGGTATAGTTCATAAAGGACAAAATGGTTCAGCTACTGGCTCTACTAATTTTATTAATGTGAGTAATTCTGTTTTAAACAATAATTACATCGCAATTCAATTAAATAATTATCCAAAAGCACATCCTACTGCTTTGCGTCAAGGTTTATCTGTCACTGGCTCTACAATTTCTAGTCAGTATAGTGCAACTTCTCCGCAAAATACTTTAAAATCTAGTTCTACATATACTTATGCTTATAATAATATCAATAGTACTTCTACGCCTTACGTTAATTTCCCTAGAGGTATTGCTGGTATATATTTATATAACTTAGAGGAAATCCCTGTTATTCTTGGCGATAGTACTGGTACGGCTGGTACAAATCGTTTCGAGAATTTAGATTTTGGAGTGTATGCTGAAAATGCTTCAATTAAAGCGTTTAATAATCATTTTATTAATATATCTGGTTCTGCTAAAACAAATGCAACTCCTGCGGGTCCTGGCGAAATTGGCGTGGGTATTAATGCTTTTTTAACTAATGGCACAGCCTATACGGTTCGTGTGGGTAGAGTAGCTGGCACAACAACTCCTACTGGCGGCAATCCTTATCCTAGTGGTAATAAGTTCGAAGATTGTGGTAAAGGTATTGCTATTTCAAATTACAACGAACCTTTTGTAAAAGGTAATGTCTTTACTTCTGTAAACACAAGCTTAACTCCAAACTTAGTTAATCCGCCTCTATACTTATATTACAAAGCTCAAAGTGGTGTATTTATTAAAGAAATAAAATCTAATGCTACTGTGATGCATAATTATTTCTTAAATCATAGTGCTGGTGTTTATACGTCTCATAACATAAACACTTCTCTAGGCTTACCAACTTTTGTAAAAGTAGAAAATAACTTAATTGAAGCGCCTGGCACTAATGGATATTGCCGTCAAGCTATTCAAGTTGAACAACCTGTAAGTACAACAAATTTAGGTACTGGTTTATTAACGGTTAAAAATAATACGATTCAAAATGTGTACAGAGGTATTATGGCTTTTAACGTTAAAGGTGGTTTACAAATTAACAGTAACCCAACTATTAATTTATCTGCTTCTAAAACATATGGTGTGCCTGGCACAACTCAAGCTCAAATTAATACTTACGCTCGTACTGGTATTTATGTGCAAAGTTGTGAAAATGCTGTTGTTGCTAATAATCCTAACATTACAAGTAATGGTACTATTAGTTCTACTTACTACTATGTTGTCAGAGGTATTTGGTTCAACGCAAGTTCTGGTACAACAGGGCAAGTTAATTGTAATGTTATTAATAACATGGGTCGCGCTATGCAGTTCCAAGGCACTAGCTTAAACAAAATATCTAAAAACGTGATGAATGGCTCAGGTGATTACCAAGGTTTTGTTCTTTCATTAAATGGGCAAATAGGAGACCAAGGGCATACTACCACTACAACGCATGATAACGAATGGAACGGCTTTACGGGTGGTGCAGCTCAATATGCTGAAACTTATACCGAGAGTAGTGGCAATAATGCTAATACAAACTCAAGATTTCTTGTAAAATCTGGCTCACCTTTTCAACCAACGCAAAATTATTCTAACGCTACAGCTTATGTTACAGGTTTTTTACAAGGCATAGACGTACGTACTGGATTGTCAGGCGAAACTTGTTTAGCATTAAGAATGATTGGAGGCGATGATAATTCAAATACAGATAATGGCTCTAATGCGATGCGTATGGTTTCTGATGAAGATACAACTAATGCAGATGTATTTGAAGCTTTAGCTTCTGATACTACTTTTTACGATGTATATCAAAACGAAACGCAATACCGTAATAAACAATTAGTATATGAATTAATCAACGCTCAAAGTATTGATGCAACTCAAACGCTTAATAATTTTTATGAGGCTAATCAAAATAGTAATTACCAAACTTTAACTACCATTAATGATGCTTTTGCTAATGCAGATTATCAAACAGCTCAAAACATCAACAGCAGTTTAACGGCTAATAACTTAATTGAAGAGTATCAAAAGCGTGTAAATGAGTTATTGATTAAATACATCAATTACCAATCTCAGCCAGTTGATTTAAACGCAGCTCCCTTTACTAATAAAGAGCCAGTGTTTACTTCAACAGAATTAGCTGAACTATCGGTAATCGCTAATAGCTGTTTCGATAAATTTGGTAGCGTTATTACTCAAGCAAGAGTATTAATGAATAACGTTTCTAATACAATTATTGAATTTGAAGAAAACTGTAAACCCGAATTCAATCAGCGTAAAGGAAACAAACAAACTATATCTAATAGTAATAAAATAGTAGCTGATGTTTTACCAAATCCAAACAACGGTAATTTTACATTAAAATATAATTTAGCACAATATCCAAATGCAGATTTAATAATTTACGATGTAACTGGTAAAGTACTATCTAAAACTAATTTATTAAATACAGAAAACCAATTAGATATGAATGTGAGTAAATTTGAAAACGGTATTTATTATTACACAATAAAAACTACTAAAGAAATTTTAATCACAGACAAATTTGTAATTATTAAATAAATCACTAACTTTAAGAGTGATGCAATTGCATCACTCTTTTTTTTAATGTTACGTTACATATATATATATAGTTTTATAATTATTAGTTTTGCTTGTAAAACTCAAAATCTAATAATTAATGGGAGTTTTGAAACGACTACCAATATTGTATGTAACGCTGGTCCGATACAAAATTTAAATAATTGGTCTATTATATCATCTCCAGATTATTACTCAACAATTTGTAATGGTATCGGTGAAGGAGTTCCTTATAATTACTTTGGTTCATCATTTCCTAAAGATGGCAATGCTTATGTGGGTATAGGTACTATTGGCTACCCATACGAAGTCAAAGAGTGTATTTATCAGCACTTACAAAGTCCATTAATAGCGGGTAAATCTTATTACACTAGTTTTTTTCTTTCAAAATCTGATAGAACAAGAATTGCAACTGAAAAAATCGGCGCATATTTTTCTTTAAACCAACCATCTGTTGCCTCAGGAACTGTTGCATTTCTTGCTACTCCGCAAGTTGAAAATCACTCAGACTTTTTAACCGACACAGTAAATTGGATAAAAATTGAAGGTTATTTTACTGCGGAAGGAGGAGAGCAATATATGACTATTGGTAATTTTAATTCTAATGCAAATACAGATACCTTATTTACTGGCACTAACAATCCATTTTTCGCAGATGCTGGAACAGCCTATTACTATATAGATAGTGTAAGTTTATATGATAGTTTGGATTATGTAACTAACATAAAAAATCATGAAAATGATTTTAAATTAAATCTATATCCTAATCCAAGTAAAGGTTTAATGGCATTAGATTATGACTTAGGTAACAATCTTTCTGCTAAATTGAATCTATATGATGTGACTGGTAAATTAATCAGTTCTTATAAATTGGATAGCAACAAGGGAATCTTACAAATGAATGAGCAAAATTTAAACAATGGTGTTTATTTTTATCATATCTTAGTAGGAGAGAAAACTATTAAAACTGATAAAATTGTTATCATTAAATAAATACTTAAAAATATGGATGCTGTTTACAGCATCCATATTTTTATTTAAAAATATGGATGCTCAAAATTTAATTCAAAACGGCAGTTTTGAAAATCATGTAGGTATTAATTGTAGTACAGGGACTTTTTCCGTTGTTAACAATTGGATTCCTCTAGGATCACCTGACTATTTTAGTTCTACATGCAGTGGCTCTGTTGGTATACCATACAATGGTTTTGGGATAGCGTCCACAGTTCAAGGAAATAATTATGCTGGAATTCTAGTTTATCATAGTCAAACTGAGTATAAAGAGTATGTACAACAAAACTTAATTAATCCATTAATCGCAGGTAAATCATATTATACCAGTTTCTATATTACAAGGGCGGATAGAATTGTATACTCCATTAAAAATATTAGTGCATATTTTTCAGTAACGCAACCTACTATTGGAAGTAATCCCTATATTTCGGCAATACCGCAAGTGGAAAATCAAAATGGGTATATCACGGATACTATTAATTGGATTAAACTTGAAGGTTATTTTACAGCACTAGGAGGGGAACAATATATAACAATTGGTAATTTTAATTCTAATACAAATACTGACACATTAAGGTCAGGCACGACAAACCCAATTCCATTTGAACCTGATGATAGCTATTACTACATAGATAGTGTTAGTCTATATGATAGTTTGGATTATGTAACTAACATAAACAAATACGTAAATGATTTTAAATTAAATATTTACCCAAATCCAATTATATCAACTTTAAATATTGTTGATGAAAACAATAAACTACAAAATACTACTATCGAAATTAAAAATTCTTTAGGGCAAATTTTTCACAAAGCCCCATTTTCAAATCAAATTGATTTATCAAATCTTTCAGCAGGTATGTATTTCCTAAGTTTAGAAGATAAATCAAATAAAACAATTGTTAAGATTATAAAACAATAATCTATTTGGGCGTATCAAATAAAAATGTTTTTTATTTGTCAGGCTTTACACTACAATCTTTTTATTCTCTCACTCAATGCCATTCTATAAAAAGGATTTTCGTTACAATCCTTTACGCATTGAAAAATCGTTTAAGCAAATAAACAAAATGCGTTCTTAAAATCACGGCATTTTATTTATCCGCTTTCACTCACTATTAGGTCACAAAAGTTGTAGCTATTAGCTACAACACTTGTGTCTTTTGCGCCTCTCATTCCATTCAGTCATGGCGCTCGCCTGCGGCAGCATGGTATTCTTATCCCAAATACTAAAATTTGCTAAATTTCGTTTTGTATATATAATTTTCATAATTTTATTATATAACCTTTAAAACTATTTATTATGGCATCTACATCTGAAACAGGCCACGCAAAAAATGTGGCAAACTTTGAAACTTTAATATCTTTTTGCGCAGGATATGGAACAACTTACAATCCTAGTAAAGCAAACCTTAAAGTCCCTGCTTTACAAACTCAATTAGCAAGTTGTAAAGCAAATATTGCATCAGTCACTTCAACCAGCGTTGCATTTAATAATGCAGTTAATGCTCGTATGATTGCTTTTGATGGGCTTAAAAAATTATCAACTCGTTTAATCAACTCATTAGAAGTTTCAGGGGCAGCATCTCAAACAATTAAAGACGCTAAAACTGTAAATGCAAAAGTGCAAGGATCTAAATTAACAAAAGCAGATGCTGGTATTACACCAGTCGACCCTAATGCTCTTGTTGTTGAAACTGATAAATCAATCTCTGCTTCACAACAATCTTATACTAGTTTAATTGAGCATTTTTCTAAAATGATTACAATTCTTTCTACAGAACCTACTTACGTTCCTAACGAAAATCCTTTAAAAATTGCTACATTAAATACACAATTAACTAATTTAAAAAATACAAATACAGCAGTAATTAACGCTTATACAACCGTTAGTAATTCTCGTATTTCTCGCGACCAATCTTTATATAATTCAACTAACGGTCTTTGCGAAACTGCTAAAGAAGTTAAAATGTATGTAAAATCTGTTTTCGGTGCTACTAGCCAACAATACAAACAAGTTAGCGGCATCGAATTTAAATCAAGAAAAATTTAAGATTTAGGTTTCTTAAAGTTCAAAGTCACGGCGGTAACTATAAAGTTACCGCCGTCTTTGTTAAAGTTCCTTTAGGCAAGTTCAAACCTCGTGATGTCTTTAACAAAATCCCTCATGTCTTTAACATACCTCGCTTTGGCTAGTTCAAAGTTTCCTTTGGCGTTAACAAATCTCCTTATGTCTTTAACAAAACTTCCTTTGGCGACATTAGAACTACCGTTGGCAGTTTCAAAGTTCCCGTTGGCGACTTCAGAACTCCCGTTGGCGACTCTAAAACTAATTGAATATCAATTAAATACGCTTTTAGCGTATTTAACAAGACTTTACTTGTAGACCTAAGTTTTGAAGGCTAAACTGTTTAAATTCATGTCGACCTGTGTATAATTCCACGCGCATTTTGCAAGCACATTTGGCGGTTTCTTTTTAAAGGAGGCAATTTATTTTTTCGCCAAATCAGCTTGCAAAATTTCCTCTGCACCTCACTAAATGTAATTAGTACTGGCGGTTTTCCAAACCGCTTTTTGCTATCGCTCAGCAAACAATTAAAAACTGTGTTCCAATTTAAACATTCGGCAACTCACTAAACCCAAAAAGACAACAGTGTGTTTCAATAAAACAAATTCGTTTTCAAATTAAAACAGTGTGGACACTATAGCAACATCTTTTAGCAGTGTGGGGCAGCCTAAAACCTAACACACGCTTTATTCAATTTGGGCAGAAGTATAAGCATTTGCAAATATTGTCGCTCCGCGAAAGAAATTTATTTGTGCTTTGCAAATGTCTATTAAACATAGTATCATTGTCAGTAGCTTTTCGGTAGACATTGTTTCAAACTCCAAACTGAAATAAAGCGCGAAAACGTTAGGTGCAACCTTATGACGACAGAAACGAAATTTACCTTAGACAATAAAATTTCACATAAAACGTTTCTATAATAAATCTAGACAAATGCGTTTACTTCATTATATTTCAATATTAATTATTCTTTTAATGGTGTCTTGTAAAAAAGACAGCGAAATACCAAAAGACGAACCTATTGTTCCCTCACAAGCGACTTCAAAGAATTACGCAAAGTTAGCAGTGGGTAACTATTGGATTTATCAGCGTTTCAAAATAGACACAAATGGCTTAGCGACCCCGCTAAACATATTTGACAGTTGTTATGTATTAAGTCAAACAACTTTTGGTGGCGACACATACTATGAAATGTATCGACCTAATAGTTATGGAACTCCATACTCTTATTTGAGAGACTCAGCTGGTTGGATAAATAACGCTGACTTAAGAACTATATTTTCACCAACTGACTTTTCAATGATTTTTCATATTGGATATGCTGGGGCAAGTCTTACTGACACAATAGCAAAAGCAATAAATAAAATGACTGGACAGGACTCATTAGTAAATACTCCAGCAGGAGTATTCGTTACATCAAATTCACAATGGACACATTACATTTATCCTAATTGGAAACATTATGGTGGTGCAATTAGACGGACAAATACCTGTTACGCAGAAAATATAGGAATTGTATTAGAAACGCTTTACATTATTTACACTGACCAATATACTTATGAAAGAAGATTGGTAAGGTATCATGTGAATTAATAATAAGGCAGCACCTAACCGCACCTAAAACTTATGCGGGCAGAAGCACAAGCATTTGCAATAAATGTCGCTTCGCGAAAGACATTCATTTTGCATTGCAAATGCGTAGAAACATTTTATCTTTGTTATTAATATTCGGTTGACAATGCCCTGAACCGCACAAGTTCTAGCTGCCATCCGTTAGCGGTAATTATAGAAACAAACAACAAACATGACATTAACTGACTTTTTTTTTAATATTCCAATTTACACTCCAATTACTATTGAAGGTAACGATCCTGTTTTCTTACAAATCATTGACTGCACTAAAGCAAAAGATTTCGTAGGTTATAATCCATTTGAAAAAATGGAATCGACTTTTTCTGTTGTGACGGATTTAATTCCTGATACTCGAGGTACTACATATACTGACACGGGAGGGTTTGAAACAGTAAGAATTCGCTGCAAAAGAACTGATAGAGAGTTTTTCTATTACATTTTCTGGCAACCATCGATAAAAAAGTTGACTAAGGTTGGGCAATATCCATCAGTTGCAGATTTTCATATTTCTGAAGTAAAACAATATTCGAAGTTGCTTTCAACCGAAAAATTAAAAGAGTTTACTCGAGCAATTGGTTTGGCTGCAAATGGTGTAGGCATTGGATCGTTCGTTTATTTGAGAAGAATATTTGAACACTTGATTTCCGAGGCTTTTGATAAAGCAAAATTGGAAGGTACAGTTTCAGAGCATGACTTCCAAAGAGCTAGAATGGATGAAAAAATCGATTTATTACACGCTTATCTCCCAACCTTTCTCACTGAAAATAAAACAATGTACTCAGTTCTAAGTGTAGGTATTCATGAACTTGACGAACAAACTTGTTTAAATCACTTCGACACATTAAGAGTAGGAATTGAAATCATACTTGATGAAAAACTTGAAGAATTTCGAAAAAAAGAAAAAATTGAGTTGGCCAAACAGAAATTGGCAGCGTTAAAAGGTGAAGTTAAAAAATAACTACCGCTAACAGCACCTTTGCCTAATGCGGGCGGACAACAAAGCTTTTGCAAATAAGGTCGCTTCGCGAACGACATTTATTTTTTCTTTGCAAAAGTCCATTAAGCATTTATCTTTGTTAAAACATTTCGGTAGACAAAGTTTCAAAACCCAAACGGGAATTTAGCTTGCATCCGTTAGGCATAATGCCAACAGACAATTATTATGAAGAAACTACAATTTATAATTTTCACATTAATTCTGGTTGGCTGCTCAGCATCTAGACAGTTAAGTGTCCAGACAAACTCAAGTGACGTTTTGTATGTAGGTATAGATAATCCAATCGTTTTTAAAGGAAACAATTTGAATAAAATCGCAGTGTCAGTCGAAAATGGAAAAATTAAAGAATTAGTAGAATTATCAAATGATACACTAAAGTCTTGTATTATTCAAGTTGATAATAATAATCCAACTTTTATTAAAATTGAACAAGGTAAAAAAAACACAATTATAAAATATAGAAATAAAAATATACCAACACCTGAAATATTTATCACAACTGACAGCACTATAATTATATGCTGCAGTATAAGTCAAGAAAAATTCAGAACTGCACGTGGATTAGGATGTCATATACAAAACTTTGACTACAATATTTCTATGAAAATATTAAGCTATAAACTTACTATAATAAAAAAAGGAAAAGCTCTAATCTCTAATACAATAAAAGGAAATGTTGTAAAAGACTACGCACAATTTGCAGACTCATCCGACATTTTTATTTTCCACGATGTTTTAATAGAATTTATTGAAAACAAAGAGCAAAGGGTTTTGAGTGGACCAACCATTTTTATTAATTAGTATGCTTGCAAATGCTTACAAAGTACTCTATAATTAATAAATAAACTCTTAAAAACAATATAATGATTTCAAAATTTAAAATATTTTTTATTGCTTTGTTTTTTTTGTCTTACTAGTTGTATTTCCTCATATGATTTAAAAAAACAGTCAACAAATTTCACAACAGGAATAATTGCAATTGACAAGCTTAACGATATTTACAAAAACCAACCTGACTCTTCTTCTGGCATAAGTTTATGGACGGCTTTGCGTGACTGCAAAACTTTCAGGAAAGACACTACAAAGTTTACTGAGAAGGCAATCGTTTCTTTATTCGTAAACAATAAAAATAAAATGACAGTTAGATTGATAGAAGATGATAAAACTTTGTCTGAAATCACACTAAAAATTAAAATCAATAAAGATTACATTTCGGTCAAGCGAAATTTAAGGTTAATACCTATACCATTTTTCTTCTTTGTATATCACGAAGCTAAAACCATATTGTATATTCAAAATGATAGTTCAATTAATCTAAATTATTCAAGACAACAATTTCTTTGGGTTTTATTTGCAGGCTCGGTTGACCAGAAATTTGAGAGTCAATACAAAAAGGTTAATAAATAAGGCACAACGCCTAACCCAACCTAAATCCCATTTGGGCATTCGGCTTCGGCTTTTGCAAAAGCGGTCGCTCCCGCGAAAGACTCCCGATAGCTACCGGGATATTTCGCCCTGCCTGCCGCAGGCAAGTTTGCAAATGTCTATTAAATATTTAGCTTTGTTATCCGCCGCCGCGGAGCGTTTTGACAGACATTGTTACATCCCGATAGCTATCGGGACAAACCGTTGCTTAGCGCGAAAACGTTATGCAGCATTATTGTAGACATGAAAAATAAATTTATAATCTCACTATTAATTCTTTCCATCCAAACGTTTGGACAAAGTAAATTTGTTGGCGAATACATTAAGCTTCTAGATTATGCTGACACATTGAAATACCCAAAAGATGGATACTTATTTATTAGTGGAATAAAAGTAAATAGTGATTCAAGTTTTTTTTATTATGAAGAGGAGAATCCAAGAGCATTTGAAACATCTCATCGAGAAACATTAGAAGGATCCTGGATTTCAAGGGGAGACACGTTAATTCTTCATAATAGGAAATATTTGAAACCAAAAGGTGTAGAATTTAAATACGTCGTTAAACAAAACTTTAAGGGAATAAAAATTGTCGTTAAAAATTTGATGGGACATGACCTTGATGTCGATTTCTGTGCTGTTGATAGTTTAAGTCAACATTATATTCCTTTTTTCTCATTTTATAGAAACACTATTACAATTAACAATTCTGCCATAACAACCCTTTATTTAAGACCTAAAGGGTTTTGCAGTGAATTCAGAGAGTGTGCTATTGAAATACCATTAGAAGATTTAAAGGACGGGACTTTGGTTGAAGCGACTTGTTACTCGACAGATATGGAAATGCAATTTGATGGGAGAAAATACATTTTAAGTGGCAATGTGCTTAAAGAATACAAAATCATACATACTAGGCTAGACCCATTCGCACCTAAGTTTATGAGAAAACAATAACGACCTCATAACACACGGCTTGCTCCAGCCTTGCAGACAACAAAGCAATTGCAAAAGCGGCAGAAGCTTTTTAATTTTTTATTTGCAATTGCATAGCAACAGTGGTATCTTTATTTAAGCATTTCGGTAGACAACTGTTTCAAAACCGCACAAGTTCTAGCTGCAAACCGTTAGTGGCAAGTTTAAGGCGTCGTACAATCACAATTTTTTTTTAAAAACATAGGCATTGGAGAACATTCGGATATTATCTTACTCGCGAAATTACGGAGGGCTTCTAATATTGCTTTCAATCCTTTCAGGTTGCGCATGGCTTGACAAAAGTGAACACGAGAAGATAATTGGTAGCTATGAAGTTGGATGGAATGACCTAGAGCGTAACAGATGTATATCTAAATCTATTCCAAATTGTGATGGATGCTTTGAAGTAATTATTGATAATTATGTGTATGCCGTTGGACATAATGAAGATTTTATTATTGCTAAACAACACTCAGCCGCAGACACGCTTAGTGTCAACTATTTTGTTATTGACATAAAAGCAAATGAAAAAATAAACAAAACAGGTGTATATGGACCACTAAGTTTAAAAGATTTTGATAGCTTAGTTGTAAAATTTAAAATTTCGGGACTACGATTTGACTTAAATTATCCAACAAACTGAAACATTTGAAAGATTCTTTTAAAATATCCCTCAAATATTTCAAGTATTCAACAATACTATTTTTGATTTCTTATACTATTTACATTGTTTATGACGACTATATTTTTATAAAACAGATTTCGAATATTTCAAGTTTTTGCTATAGTGTTGGACTTGAATTACGTTGGTTCTTAGCTTACTTTCTTGTATTTTCATTTTACTATTGGCTATCAACTTGTTTTGTTATTTTAATCTATCACAAACTATACAAACCCTTTCAAAATTGCAGTAATGAGAAGAAAACCAGCGGCAGCAGTAACTAAAACCTATGCGGGCAGAGATAAACGTATTTTCAATAAATGCCGCTTCGAGAAAGTCTTCCAATAGCTATTGGGATATTTTTGCCCTGCCTGCTGCAGACAAGTTTGCAAAAGTCTATTAAACATTTAACTTTGTTATCTTCCGCAGCGCAGCATTTCGTTATTACTATTTAACTAAAACCATTATTTATAAAACAATAATTATGAAAATAAAAAATACATTAATTTTATTGATTACTATACTAAGTATCAAACTTTTTAGTCAGGATACAATAATTGTATTTAAAGATTATGCAAGTTATACTGCGAACACTGGCGAACATTACGATAAAATGCTAGGGTATACAAATGGTGTTATTAAAGTGAATTTAATTCTTCAAAAAAATGGAATTGAGACTAAAATAAAATGTAAAGAGATATGGGGTTTTCTTTATAACGGATATCTTTTTAGAACAGATATCAGAACTGGCCAAGTAGCTCAATTAATAAGTAAAGGAAAAATTTGTTATTATGAAAATGGGATTGCGCATTTAAAGATGATAAGAGATAAAACAACACATGAAGAATTTTCGATAGGATACTACTGTTATGTTTCGAAAAATTTAGAAACAAAATTAGCTCCTTTCCCAAGTCCAGATGTTCAAGTTTCAGATGCTAATAAACAACTTAGAAAATTTAAAAAGGAAAATCCTGAATATAATGCTCTATTTAAAACAATGAATAAACCATATCGGTATTATGACGTTAAACAACGTATTCTTGAATATGAAAAAAAGTAACAGCTTTAAATTATTACTCAAGGCGTCTTAATTCAAGTATTGATTGTTAATTTCATTCGTTCTAAGTGCATAGGAAAATTGAAAAAGCACCGAACTTATAACACAGCTCTAATTTAAAGCACGTGTTTATATAAAAATAGTAATCTATGTTATTTAAGAAAAAAAAGCCTCATCTGTATTTTACAAATGAGGCTTTTAAAATTATGATGGTGAATTATTTTTTATTTTGTGCATCTACCACTGCAATGGTAATCATATTTACAATTTCACGTACCGAGCTGCCTAATTGCAAAATATGAACCGGTTTTTTTAATCCCATTAACACCGGACCAATAGCTTCGGCACCACCTAATTCTTGTAATAATTTATAAGCAATATTACCAGCTGCTAAATTAGGGAAGATGAATGTATTTACATTTTTATCTACTAAAGTACTAAATGGAAATTGTTCTTTTAGTAATTCATTATTTACTGCAAAGTTGGCTTGAATATCTCCATCCACTACTAAGCCTGGATAGTTTTTATGTAAAATTTTAGTGGCTTCCTGCATTTTTTTAGGTACTTCGCCTTCAGCAGATCCAAAGTTGGTGAACGATAACATCGCCATACGAGGCGTGATATTAAATTGCTTAATAGTATTAGCAGTTAATACTGCAATGTCAGCCAACTGTTGTGCAGTTGGATTTTCTGTCATGGTTGTATCAGCAAAAAAGTAAGGACCTTTTTTAGTAATCATCATATACAAACCAGCTACACGACCAACACCTTCTTGAACACCAATCACATCTAAAGCAGGTTTAATTGGCGCACCATATTTACGAGTTAATCCCGAAATCATCGCATCAGCCATTCCTGTTTCTACCATCATAGCACCAAAATAATTACGGTCGCGCATTAATTTACGAGCATCATATTGCGTTAAACCACGACGCTGTCTTTTTTGCCATAACATATCACCAAACTCTGCACGGCGACCTTCTTCTTCTGGTAACCAAGCATCAATAATAGGAGTATCTCCCATATCAATTTGATTTTCTTCCATTAAAGCAAGAATTTTTTCTTTGTTACCTAATAAAATAGGTTTAGCAATACCTTCGTCTTTTGCTAACTGAGCAGCTTTTAAAATTTTGTAAGTATCAGCTTCCGTGAATACAACACGCTTAGGATTTGATTTTGCTTTGTTTGCTAAACTTCTAATTAATCGGTTGTCTTTTCCTAAACGATTATCTAATTCAGTACGATAAGCATCCCAATCAGTAATCACACGTTTAGCCACACCACTATCAATAGCAGCTTTTGCAACCGCTGAACTAACAATAGAAATCAAACGATTATCAATTGGTTTTGGAATAATATATTCTGTTCCAAAAGCTAAGTTTTTTGAACCATAAGCTAAGTTCACATAATCAGGTACGCTTTCTTTAGCTAAGGCTGCAATGGCTAAAGCCGCTGCTAATTTCATTTCCTCGTTAATGCATGTAGCTCGCACATCTAAGGCACCTCTAAAAATAAAAGGAAAACCTAACACATTGTTTACTTGGTTAGGATGATCACTACGGCCAGTTGCAATAATAATATCAGGACGTGCAGCAATAGCTTCTTCGTAACTAATTTCGGGAGTAGGGTTAGCTAAAGCAAATACAATACAGTTAGGAGCCATAGAGCGAACCATATCTTGCGATAAAATATTTCCTTTTGATAAACCAACAAATACATCAGCACCTTTAATGGCTTCTTCTAATGTATTTACTTTAGTATTATCGGATGCGAAAAATGTTTTGTATTGGTCTAAGTCAGTGCGGTTTTTATTAATAACACCCTTACTGTCTAACATTAAGATATTTTCTTTTTTTACGCCTACAGCAATATACATTTTTGCACATGAGTTAGCCGAAGCACCAGCACCGTTAATCACAACTTTCACCTCGCTCATTTTTTTGCCAGAAATTTCTACGGCATTTAATAAACCAGCCGAAGAAATAATGGCAGTACCATGCTGATCATCGTGCATTAAAGGAATATTTAATTCCTCTTTTAAACGACGTTCAATTTCAAAACACTCAGGTGCTTTTATATCTTCTAAGTTAATGCCACCAAATGTGCAAGCAATATTTTTTACGGTGTTTACAAATTCGTCAATATTTTTTGTGTCAACCTCAATATCAAACACATCAATATCAGCAAAGATTTTAAATAATAAACCTTTACCTTCCATTACTGGTTTTGAAGCTAAAGCACCAATATCGCCTAAGCCTAAAACAGCAGTACCGTTACTGATTACGGCTACTAAGTTTCCTTTAGCGGTGTATTTGTAAGCGTCTTCTTGGTTCTTTTCAATTTCTAAGCAAGGCTCAGCAACACCTGGTGAATATGCTAAGGTTAAGTCTCTTTGAGTACTATATGGTTTAGTTGGAATTACTTCAATTTTTCCGGGTCTTCCTTGAGAGTGATAATCAAGGGCATCTTGTTTTTTGAATTTAGCCATAAATGTTAAATTTAAGAGAACGAAAGTACTGATTTTAATGGAAATTAAATAGTTATTTGACTTGCAAATTGCCTAATTTTTGCTAATTTAGAATCCATAAACTATAATTTACTTAGATGAAAAAAACTTTACTTTTGCTTATTCTTACTTTAACATTGTTCATTGCTAAAGCACAAACTACCTTTATTGATAGTATTTATGTTGGAGGTCAATATCGTTCATATAGATTATATGTGCCTGCTATATACACTGGCGCTTCTGCCAGACCATTAATTTTAAATTTACATGGATACACTAGTAATGCCCAACAACAACAGTTATATAGTAATTTTATGCCTATTGCTGATACGGCCAACTTTTTAATGGTGTTTCCAAATGGTACTTTTTCTTCGGGGCAACGTTTTTGGAATGCAGGTTTGTCATCAGCACTAGTAAATGATATTGCTTTTTTAAGCGCTTTAATTGATTCGTTAGATTTAACTTACAATATTAACCTAAATAGAGTTTATTCAACAGGCATGAGTAACGGTGGCTTTATGAGTCATACCTTAGCCTGTGAATTAAGTAATAGAATAACAGCTATTGCATCGGTAACAGGGAGCATTTTTACAACACAATATGGCTCCAATTGTCATCCAACGCGTCCAGTGCCTGTGATGCAAATTCATGGCACTAGCGATGCCACCGTTCCTTATTTGGGAAACACGTCGCAAAATATGATGCCAATAGATTCGGTTGTTAAATATTGGGTCACTAAAAATAATTGTAATGTTACACCAACATTTAGTAATGTACCAAATACTAGCTTAACAGATGGCTGCACAGCGGAACATTATAGATATTTAAATGGAACCTCTGGCAGTTCTGTAGAATTATATAAAATTATTGGCGGTGCACATACTTGGCCAGGCTTTCCTTTTGGTGGAGTAGGGACTAATTTAGATATCAATGCTTCGAAAGAAATTTGGCGTTTTTTTAATAAATACACTTTATCAAGTTTAACTACAATTAACGAAAATGATGCATTGAGTAAATCGTTAGTGTTGTATCCAAATCCAGCAAACTCTATCTTGAATTTTAATTTAGAACATGAATCATCTGTATCTATTATTATTATATCAGATGTTTTAGGTAAAGTCGTTTTATCAGAAACCACTCAAACAAATTCTATTTCGGTAGAGAACTTAACATCAGGTATTTACTTTTTAACTGTAAAAGCACAAAGCGGGGCAGTTGCTAAAGTGAAGTTTATAAAAGATTAGTTTAAAAGGAACACAGATTTGACGGATTAAGCGGATTCACGCAGATGTTTTTCAATTCATCTAAATAATAAATCAGTGAATCCCGATTGCTATCGGGACAGTTCCATCAGCCTTATCCGCGTTCTTATTTTTTTACTTCTTTAAAATTTCTTTCTTATAAACAGGTAATAAAGCTAAAAATTCTTGAACTGTTTTTTGTAAATCGGTCACGTTTCCTCGTCCGCCAGCAGCGTTTATATGTCCGCCACCATTAAAGTGTTTACGAGCAAATTGGTTTACGTCAAATTTACCTTTGCTTCGGAAAGAAATTTTTATTTTACCTTCGCCCTCACTAAAAAATGCGCAAAAAGTAATGCCTTTAATGGAGAAAGGATAATTGACAATACCTTCGGTATCTCCTTTTTGATTATTAAATCTCTTTAATTCAGCTTCCGACAAAGCCATATAGGCCGTTTGTAATTCAGGAATCACTACCATTTTCTCGGTTAAGCAATATCCTAATAGTTTTACACGATTTTCGCTGTAGGTATCATAAATAGCGCTGTGAATATCACTTGGTTGTAATCCTGTCGCTAATAATTCAGCTAAAATTAAATGAGTTTTTGGGGTTACGCTATCAAAACGGAAAGAACCCGTATCTGTCATAATTCCTGTATATAAACAAGCCGCTATGTTTTTGTCAATTAATTTTTTACCACCCAAACCAACTATAAATTCATGAACGAGTTCGCAAGTTGAACAGGCTTTTACATCATGAAACATGAGTGTTGCATAAGTATCTGGTTGTTGGTGATGATCAATTAATATTTTTTTAGCTGTTGAATTTTGCAGTAATTCTCCTAAGCCTTCTAAGCGTGAATAGTTATTAAAATCCAATGTAAATATTAAATCGCTTTTTGCAATAATGCTAGCAGCTTTTTTCTGGTTTTTGCTAAATTCTACTACTTTTTTGTTTCCTGGTAACCATTGTAAAAATTCCGGATAATCGTTAGGGGTAATAACCGTCACATTCTTTTCAACTTTTACTAAATAATTATAAAGTGCTAAGGAAGAGCCCATCGCATCACCATCAGGATTATAATGAGTTACAATAACGATATTGTTTGATTTCTTTAATAAAGCTTTGAATTTGGGAAAGGTGTCTTTTTGCATGTTGTAAATTTAAGGTTTTTATTGAGTTTATAAATTAATGATTAGTATAGAAACTAATAGGAACGCAGATAAAACGGATTTTGCGGATATTCACAGATTTTAATTATCCGTGCAATCTGCTATATCTGTTAAATCCGTGTTCCTATAAATAGATTAAATTGGCTATTTGATATAAACACAATAGTTGTATCTTTGCAGCCTAAAAAAAATATAATGGCAGGAAATATCACATTTACAATGATTAAGCCCGATGCAGTTGAGGCTAACAACATCGGACCAATTTTAGCGAAAATAAACCAATCAGGTTTTAAAATTGTAGCTATGAAATACATGAAATTAAGCGCTGAAACAGCAGGTAAATTTTATGAAGTTCACAAAGAGCGTCCTTTTTATGGAGAATTAGTAGGTTATATGAGCAGCGGACCAATTGTTGCAGCAGTGTTAGAAAAAGCAAATGCTGTAGCAGAGTACAGAACTTTAATCGGTGCTACTGATCCAACTAAAGCTGACGAAGGAACAATCCGTAAAATGTTTGCTAAATCTATTGCGGCTAATGCAGTTCATGGTTCTGATAGCGATGAAAACGCTAACATCGAAGCAAATTTCTTTTTCTCTCAAATCGAGCGTTTCTAATTATTTAGAACAATATAATTTAAAAAGGCTGCTCATTATGGAGCAGCCTTTTTTATTTCAAACTGAATATAGTTGAAGACTTAACAACATTTTTCGACTTGACGCAGTGTAGCGTTTGCGTGTGGCAAAAAATAATTATCTTTAATCATGCAATTTCACTTAGGATTTCAGCCAACAATTAGTCAGCATAAAATAACGCATCAGGATGGAGTGTTGTTTTTTGGCTCTTGTTTTAGCGAGCATATGGCTAATAGAATGCTTGATTTGAAATTTAAAATTCACACCAATCCATTTGGCATTGTATTCAACCCTAAAAGCATTGTTACGTCATTACATCGAGTTATTCATAAAAGATATTTTAAAGAAGAAGATGTATTTGAAAAAGAAGGAAGTTGGTATTCTTTAGAAGCGCATAGTTCAATTCATTCAATTTCTAAAAATGAACTATTAGAAACCTTAAATCGCTCCATTGATATATGGAATCAAGAGCTTTGTAGCGCGAATTATTTATTTGTGACACTTGGTTCTGCTTTTGCTTATCACCACAAACAACAAGAAAAAATAGTTGCTAATTGCCATAAATTACCGCAAGCTTTATTTGAAAAAACGTTACTGGAAAATCATGAGATTATAGTAGATTTTCAAGAATTAATTGAAGATATAAAATCCATTAATCCTCATTTAAAATGGATGTTCACGGTTTCGCCGGTGAAACATTTACGCGATGGAGTAGTAGAGAATAATTTGAGTAAAGCCATTTTAATTCAATCAGTACATCAATTAGTTAAACAAAATACTGACTGCTTTTATTTCCCAGCTTATGAATTAGTGATTGATGATTTGCGAGATTATCGTTTTTTTGAATCAGATATGGCTCATCCAAATACTCAAGCCATTAATTACGTATGGAAAAAGTTTTCGGAGGTTTATTTTAATGATGTAACAAATGCTATCAATGAACGAGTATTGCAAATTCATCAAGCCTATCATCATCGGTTGTTTAACAAAACAACAGAAACTTCTTTAAAGTTTAAAAACAATTTCCTGCAGAAGTGTGTTACTTTACAATCTGAGTATAATTACTTAGATTTGAGTAAAGAACTTAAGTATTTTAATTTAGAGGCAGATTAAATGAAAAAAACAGTATTTCTATCTATTATCAGTTCATTAATTATTCTTATAACAGCATGTAAGTACGACAATGTTGAAGGACGTTTTGAAACAGAGATTTTTAATAAAGCCAAATCTACAGATGGTTATGTTTGGTTTAAATACTCAAATGTGTCGCTGCAAAAGAGTTCGGGTAGCGGACACACACAGCCATTATTAAAAACAAGATATAATACGGTTGCAGCTGGGCAACTTGATTCATTAGGACGTATAAAAGTTGGTGCTTCTTTTCCTGAAGAATCTATGATCGTGAAAGAACTATTAGGCAGTAATGGCAATTTAGAACTTTATGCTGTTTTGTATAAAAACGCCAAGCATCCAAGTGCCGATGCAAAAGGTTGGGTGTGGGGTTATTATAATCCAGATGGAACCGTTAGTATTTCATCCGCTTTAAAAGGAAAAAATTGTATTGGTTGTCATTCTCAGTCGGGTAACCAAGAATATATGTTAATGAATAAATACTATCCTTAATTAAAAACATAAAGCACATATTTTTTGATTTAGATAATACACTTTGGGATTTTGAAAAAAATTCGAGAGAGGCTTTATTGCATTTATTTAATGAACATAAAATTGATGAACATTGCGATACTGATTTTGAAAAATTTATTGAAATTTATGAAGCTATTAACCATGAATTATGGCATTTGTATAGCTTAAAGCAAACCACCAAAGAAGAATTAAGGTATCAACGATTTCATAAAGCTTTTTTACATTTTGAGTATGATCATATAGAGTTAGCGCATCATTGGGCTGATGATTACTTGAAAATTTCTCCATACAAAACTCACTTGATTGATGGAACGATGGATGTATTAATGTATTTACAAGAAAAATATCAATTACATATTATCACAAATGGGTTTAAAGAAGTGCAGCACATTAAATTGGATTATAGCAATTTAAAACCTTTTTTTGAGCACATCATTATTTCAGAAGAACACGGATTTAATAAACCAGACATTAAAATTTTTGACTTAGCGCAACAGCTCACAAATGCTCAATCTCATGAGTGCGTTATGATTGGAGATAATTACGATACAGATATTATGGGAGCATTAAATGCACAATGGAAAGCTATTTATTTGGCGGAGAAAGAAGTGATGAATAGCAATTTGAACTTTAATCAAATTAATCGATTAATTCATTTAAAAGAAATGTTTTAAATGAACTATGGCTTAGCTAACCATTTTTCAATTTCACTTTGATCTAGCTGCATGTAATTAATCCAATTTTCAACTACCGAATTATTTACCATAAAAATAGCTGGCATATCCAAACCTGCTAAGTACACAAAGTTTTTTCCATTCAAAATACAGTAATCAATATTTCTCGCTTTGGTGTCTTCAAAAAATGGTTGAATTTTATTATAGTCGCCATTTAAAACTAAATAAATAGAAATGTCAGAATTTTTTTCTTTGATAAGTTTTAGTTTTTTAGCGGCTATTCTGCAATGAGGACAACTCATACTCATAAAGGCGATAATATGTTTACCTTTTGATAAGCTCCTAGGAGGTGTGTGTATTTTTGCGTCTTTGTAAACACTATCTAATTCAAGTTTAAAAGAATCTTCTTTTTTAGTTAAGTAGGCTTCCGAATAATCAAAATCAACATAGTTTAATATGTGAGGTAATGCAAAAGAAAAAATAATTAATGCACCTAGTAACCATTTCCCGATTTTACCAAAATTAAAACCTTCGTAATATTTATAAATAAAAAAGCTAGCAACCAGCATAATCGCATTTTTAATTAATGCTTGAAGAGGAGTCATTACAATCGCCGTTCCAAAACAACCACAATTGCCGTTGTTGCCGCTGCTAAGCATAATAAATATTAAATAAATAGAGAAAAGAATTAAAGATGCAATCGTTAATTTAATGCTAAAGCGTTTTATGTAAAGTCCAAAAATGAGTAAAAAACCAATTAAAAACTCTAAGCCAATCATAAAACGAGCGACAAATGGAGCTAATTTCCATCCACCAACACCAAGTTCAACAAATGTGTATTCAAATGGCTCAATTGGATAAAGTTTAGTGTATCCGCTATATATAAATACTAAACCCATCATTGAGCTAAGTATAAAAAATGCAATTTTAATCAGTAAAGGTTTCATAATATACTGCGAATTTACTATTTATTTATAAGTGCAATGTGATGAAACAAAAAAGCTACCATTTGGTAGCTTTTTTTAACAGTATTATATATTAATTATTTTAACTCACAATCTCTTTTTGTAACTGTGGTTTGTGTATCTCCATTAGCTATGTTTGTAAATACATTCGTGTTTTCGTTAGATACACAATTTGCTTGAGCTGCTTTTTTTGTCACTTTAGTCATAACTGTTTTATCTTCAGTTGATGAAAAAGGACCAGAGTTAGTGTATTCAACACCACCAGCTACACCTTTAGATATGGTTGTGGTTGTTGTACACGTGCAAGTTCTGTCTTTTTTGCAAGAGGCAAAAGAAATAGTAATCAATGAGATTATAATTATAGTATGTTTTTTCATGTTACAAAATAATTTTCTTGAAAATTAAACTTTTTCAATTCAAAAAAAAAATTTTTAGTCGATTATATAAAAAAGAGGCTATTATTTTTATAACAGCCTCTGAAATTATTTAAGTGATTGATTATTTACTTAAAGTACAAGTTTCTTCTGTAACTGTAACAGTAGAACCACTAGTGTTAGTGTTTTTGCTAGAAACGCAAAGAGCTGTTGCAGATTTCTTACTCACACCTATGATTTTTGTGACATTTGCTGTAGAGCTACCTGTTGTAACACACGTGCAAGTATAATCTTTTTTACAAGACGCAAAAGTTACTGCAATAAATGCAATAGCTATTAATGTAATTTTCTTCATTTTATCTATGTTTAAATATTTATATTATTTTAATTTACAATCGTTTGTATCTGTGTAAGTAACTCCACCAACTACATTATCTTGTGTAGTTTTTACACACATTTTTTTTGCATCACTTTTTCTAGCCTCAACAATTGTAATCTCAATAGTAGTTGCCGTACTTCCTGGTTGAGTACTAGTATTTGTGCACGAACAAACATGGTCTTTTTTACAAGATGTAACTGCAAATCCTACACATACAGTTAATATTAAAAATATTTTTTTCATTTTTTTCATTTTAAAGTTTTATAATAATTAGTTTAAGGTACAATTGCTTTCACTAACTTGTGAAACAGTCGTTCCGCTAAAAGAGCCTGTGTATGTATATTTAGTTGACAAGCAATTTGCACGCGCTGTTCCTTTTGAAGCGTTTTTTATGACTTTAGAATCGGAGTCAGCAGATGTAGATGAACTGCCAGCAATAGTTGTTGTAGCAGTATTTTTGCAAGTACAAGTTCTGTCTTTTTTGCAAGAGGCTAAGCTCAAAGCCGCAATCGCAAAAGCAAATAAAGTAATTTTTTTCATGTTATATTTTTTAAGTTTCGGCAAATGTAATGTATTAATATCATTAAACTAATTATATAAAAAAAGCTACTCTGTTAGGAGTAGCTTTTTAAAAGTAATTAATTAACTATTAATTATTTTAAAGTACACTCTACTGTATTAGTTGGGTAAGTTACACCAGTTACAGCAGGAGCAGTAGTAATACTAGAATTTGAGCTGCTTTCGCAAACGCTTTTCTTAGCTTTTTTGTAAGTAACTTGTTCTGTTGTTGCAACGCTTCCAGCAGCTGTAGAAGTTGAAACACACTCACAAACACGTTCTTTTTTGCAAGAAGCAAAAGTAATTGCTACGAAAGCAACTGCTAATAAAGTAATTTTTTTCATTTTATAGTTTTTTAAAGTTTCCACAAATTTATAATGTTTTTTTATATGATAGGTACCCAATAACGGGTATTTTAATATTTATACTGATTCTAAATAACAAACTTAATTTATTGTACACTGCAATTAATACCTTGTGCTGTGGTCACACAAAGATTTTTTGCTTCTTTTCTCGTTACGTTAATAAATGTGGATTGAGAGTATATAGAGCCATTAGAATACGTACAACTGCAAACTCTATCTTTTTTACACGAAATAAAAGTGCTGGCTACAATTACTGTTAAAATTATTTTTTTCATAGTAAGGCTAATTATTATATAATATAAAGGTATTGTAATTATCCGTGGATTGTTTCTTTTTTACCAAATTTTTTAATGACCGATGCTTCATAATCTAGCCATTCTTGCCATCTTTTATCTATATCTTCGGTTTTTGCACCATATTTTCTGGCAAATCCAATAAATAGAGTGTAGTGGGTAGCTTCGCTTATCATTAAATCCCTGTAAAATGATTTTAAGTCTTCATCATTTATTTTCTCAGACAGTAATTTAAAACGCTCACAACTTCTAGCTTCAATCATCGCTCCAAATAACAACCGGTCAATTAATACGATTTCTTTTCGATGATCGCCTTTTCTCATAAACTTATAAAGCTCTCCCACATATTCGTCCTTTCTCTCATAACCTAGTTTTAAACCTCTTTCTTGTATTTTTTGATGAACCATTTCAAAATGACTAAGTTCTTCTTTCGCTAATTTCACCATTTCGTCTACCAAATCTGTATAATATGGAAATGAAATCATGATGGTTAATGCATTTGTTGCTGCTTTTTGCTCGCAATAAGCGTGATCCGTTAAAATTTCTTCTATGTTTGTTTCAACAATATTTACCCATCTTGGGTCGGTTTCAAGCTTTAATCCTAACATAAAATTGAGTTTATTTACAAAGGTAGTAAGTTTAGATTTAAAACATAGGTCAATAGTTTATTTCTTTTTTAATCTCTAAGTTTATCCAATAGATCATTAAGAATGTCTATTTCTTTTTCAGATAATGATTTGAGATTTTGTTTTGATAAGTCATCTACATAATCTAATGATTTCAATAACTCAAGCCCTTGGTTTGAAATAACAACGTTTACGCTTCTTCTATCGTTAGGGCATTCATTTCTTTCAAGTAATTTTTTTGTGTATAATTTATCTACTATTCTTGATGTATCACTCATTCGATCAAGCATTCTTTCTTTAATCAATTTAATACTACATGGATTAGGATATTGACCTCTTAAAATTCTTAACACGTTGTATTGTTGAACTGTAATTCCAGAATCTTTAAATAAAGAATCTTGTTTCGACGTCAACCAATTTGTGGTGTAAATCAAATTAAGCATTAATTTTTGCTCAATGCTTTTAAATTTTTTTTGTTGAATTTCGTCTTCTAGTTTCAAAGGTTTGGTATAAAAAAGTCCCTAGTTGGTTACTAGGGACTAAATTAATTAATATTTCTTATTATTACTTAGCTTTTGTAATTTCGATATTGATATCTAATCTAACATCTTCACTAACAGCAACACCACCAGCTTCTAATGCTGCGTTCCAAGCTAAACCATAATCTTTACGGTTTAATTTACCAGTCACTTTAAAAGCATAACGCTCCATTCCGTATGGATCTTTTACAATTTTAGAAGCACCAATAGCATTTAATGTTACTGATTTAGTTACACCATGCATGGTTAAATCTCCAGTTAAAACATAAGTACCTTTTACTTTTCCTGCTTTCATAGATTTACTTACAAAAGTAATTTTTGGAAATTTTACAACATCAAAAAAGTCAGGGCTTTTTAAGTGACCATCTCTTTTTTCATCATCAGTATTAATACTTGCAGCATCAACCGAGAAATCAATTTTTGCGTCAGTAAAATCAGCATCCGCTTTTGTAGAAGTTACTTTTCCTTCGTAAATTTTAAATTTACCTTCTGTTTCACTAACCATCATGTGAGTAACAGCAAAACCTAATTTACTGTGTGATGCATCAATATTCCAGTTTGTTTGTGCTTTTGCACTCAATGAGATAGCTGCTACAGCTACTAATGTTTTAAAAGTTGTTTTCATAAATGTTTTATTTTTTTAATTGTTTTAAATTTCGATACAAATATAAGTTATAACATTATATGTTGCAACATCTAATTTAAAATAATTGTTAAATTATTATTAGTTCTTAAATAATAGGAACGCAGATTTAACGGATAAAGCCGATTGACTCGAATTTTTTCTATTTATGTTTCCAAAATAATATTTCTTACTGGGAAAAACAGGAAAACTGATTTAATGGAAAAAAAAGAATTGATTTCCGCTTTTAAAATCCGCGTTTATCAGCCAAATCCATTTTATCTGTATTCCTATTAAAAATAATATCGCATTAAAAAAATACTTATATCTTTGTTCCCCTAATTTAAAACCCACGTTGTAAGTGGGAAACGTATATGATAAAAATAACTCTACCAGATGGTTCTGTTCGCGAATATCCAAAAGGAACCACCTCTATGCAAGTTGCACAGAGCATTAGCGAAGGCTTAGCAAGAAATGTGTTAGCCGCAAAACTTAGCAACGAAGTAGTAGATGCTAGTAAACCAATTAATCAAGATTCGACCTTAAGTTTATTAACGTGGAATGATGCAGAAGGTAAAAATACCTTATGGCATTCGTCGGCACATTTGTTAGCTGAGGCTTTAGAAGCGTTATATCCAAATGTGAAGTTTTGGGTTGGTCCGCCATTAGAAAATGGTTTTTACTATGATGTGGACTTAAACGGAGAGACCATATCACCAGCTGATTTTGAAAAAATTGAAGCTAAGATGTTAGAGTTAGCTCGTTTAAATAGCGAGTATAAACGTATTGATATCAGTAAAGCGGATGCCATTAAATATTTTACAGATAAAGGTGATCATTATAAGTTAGATTTATTAGAGCGTTTAGAGGATGGAAACATTTCTCTGTACAATCAAGGTAATTTTACTGATTTATGTCGTGGACCTCATATTCCAAACACAGGGTTCATTAAAGCGGTTAAGGTTTTAAATATTGCTGGTGCTTATTGGAAAGGCGACGAGAAAAACAAAATGTTGACTCGTATCTATGGCATCGCTTTCCCAAAGGATAAAGAATTAAAAGAATATTTAGTTTTATTAGAAGAAGCTAAAAAACGTGACCACAGAAAATTAGGTAAAGAATTAGAATTATTTACATTCTCTGAAAAAGTAGGAGCTGGTTTACCATTATGGTTACCAAAAGGAGCGATGTTACGTGAGCGTTTAATTCAGTTTTTACAAAAAGCCCAATTAAAAGCAGGTTATTTACCTGTAGTAACGCCTCATATTGCTCAAAAAGAATTATACGTTTGTTCAGGACATTATGAAAAATATGGTGCTGATTCGTTTCAGCCAATTAAAACACCTCATGAGGGTGAAGAGTTTTTCTTAAAACCAATGAACTGTCCTCATCACTGTGAAATTTATAAATCGTCACCTAAATCTTACAAAGATTTACCTGTGCGTTATGCAGAATTTGGTACAGTATATCGTTACGAGCAAAAAGGAGAATTACATGGTTTAACTCGTGTGCGTGGCTTTACTCAAGATGATGCGCATTTATTTGTGCGTCCTGATCAAGTAAAAGAGGAGTTTTTAAAAGTAATTGATTTAGTATTATATGTATTTAATGCATTAGATTTTACTGATTACACAGCTCAAATTTCTTTACGTGACCCTGAAAACAAAGCAAAATATATTGGTTCTGATGAAAATTGGGCTTTAGCAGAGCAAGCCATAATTGATTCGGCAGCCGAAAAAGGTTTAAGAACAGTGGTTGAAACTGGAGAAGCTGCTTTTTATGGTCCAAAATTGGATTTCATGGTAAAAGATGCTATTGGACGTAAATGGCAATTAGGAACGATTCAGGTTGATTACAACTTACCTGAGCGTTTTGAATTGGAATATACTGGCTCTGATAACTTAAAGCACCGTCCAGTAATGATTCACAGAGCGCCATTTGGTAGTTTAGAGCGATTTATTGCGGTTTTAATTGAACATTGTGGTGGAAATTTCCCACTTTGGTTAACGCCAGATCAATACGCTATTTTACCAATTAGTGAAAAATATAACGATTATGCAAAAAAAGTTTCAGAATTGTTAAATATTTCCGATATTCGCGGCCTTGTTGATGAGAGGAATGAGAAAATTGGGAAGAAAATTCGCGACAATGAAGTAAACAAAATACCGTTTATGCTTGTCGTTGGTGAGAAAGAGGCGGAAGAAGGAACAGTTGCTGTGCGAGAACATGGTAAAGGAGATATAGGAACAATGACTATAGCAGACTTTGCAAAACTTGTGCAAACAACGATTGACAATGATTTTAAACAAAAAGTAATTAATTAATAATTAAAAAGCGGAGGTAGTTATTAGCGTTTTTAAGAAACCAATAAACAACAACAACAAAAATACCGGGCCAATTAAGCCTGGTGAAGTTGCACCTGGACAAGCTCCAGTATTTAAGCGTCCTCGTGGATTAAGAGAAGGATTTAAACGTCCTGGTGTTAGAGAAGATGCACATCGCATTAACAAAAACATTAGAAACACACCTAAAGTACGTGTAGTTGGAGATGATATTGAAGCAGGAGTTTACACGATTGAAGAAGCTATTAAAATGGCTGAAGAGTTAGGTGTAGATTTAGTAGAAATAGCACCAAATGTTGATCCACCAGTTTGTAAAATTATTGATTATGGTAAGTATTTATACGAACTAAAAAAGAAAGCTAAAGAAGTAAAAGCAAAAGCATCTAAAGTTGTGGTGAAAGATATTCGTTTTGGTCCACACACAGATGAGCATGATTATTTGTTTAAGAAAAATCACGCGATGAAGTTTTTACAAGATGGTTGTAAAGTAAAAGCGTTTGTGTTTTTTAGAGGTCGTGAGATTGTTTTTAAAGAACAAGGAACAATTTTATTATTACGTTTTGCATCTGAATTAGAAGAGTGGGGTAAAGCCGAACAATTACCAGTATTAGAAGGTAAAAAAATGTTAATGGTTTTAGCACCAAAAAAAGTAGGGAAATAGTAAAAACTATTTAATTAAAAAGAGTACTAACAAATAAATAAATAAAAACAAAATGCCAAAAATGAAAACAAACTCTAGTGCAAAGAAGAGATTCTCTGTAACTGGGACCGGCAAAATCAAAAGAAAACATGCTTTCAAAAGTCATATCTTGACTAAGAAAACAACTAAAGGAAAACGTGCGTTAACCAAATCAGGCTTAGTACATGAGCGTGATATGAATAACATCAAGTTTTTATTAGCAATGTAATCTTACATTACCCGGTACAACGGTTATTAAATTAACCAGAAACTACGTTTTAAAAGTTCACGCAAAATGCGAGACACGTAAAATCAAAAAAATTAAAAAGAAATGCCACGTTCAGTCAATCACGTAGCGAGTAGAGCTCGCAGAAAGAAAATCCTAGCTTTAACAAAAGGTTATTGGGGTGCTAGAGGTAATGTTTGGACAATTGCCAAAAATACTCTAGAAAAAGGTTTAACATACGCATACCGCGATCGTAAAAACAAAAAACGTACTATGCGTTCTTTATGGATTCAACGTATCAATGCAGGTGTTCGCCAATACGGCATGAGCTATTCTGAGTTTATTGGAAAAGTAAATGCTAAAAACATCAACTTAAATCGTAAAGTTTTAGCTGATTTAGCAATGAATCACCCAGAAGCTTTTAAAGCAGTTGTTGATCAAGTAAAATAAACTTTTATCATAGTTTAAATAATAAAAAAACTCACAAGATTTTTCTTGTGAGTTTTTTTTATCCCGAAATGAAAAATCACTTGTACTTGTAATCAATCGGATATTTTAATAGTAAAACCTTTATATTGTTTTCACACAAATTAGATAGCTTGCTTTTATTTTTAGCTTCTTTTTCTTCAAATAATTTACCAGTTAATCTTATTCCTCCTAAATAAAATTTTTGTACTAAAACCATTCCCCATGTTATTGCGTTGAAATATAGATTGTTTTGAAGTAATGCATAAATAGCATAAGCCGTTCCTGAATTTAAAATAATAGAGGTTATGGCTTGTTTTGGTTTCCCTAAAGCAAACATGCCCATTCCTGGTATAATCGCAGAAGAGGTTTGATAAAGAGCTTTTCCTTTTTTAGCATAGTTAATGGTAGAAATATAACATCTTACATTTTGTAATAAAGTGTCACTGGTATGAATATCATTTAAAAAAGTATAAAGCTTTGCGCTATCAATATTCATTAAAATTAAAGCTTCTAAAAGCTTACAATTAACTGATGTATCGGAGTAATTGTTTTCCTTGTATTTAGTCAAATAATTTAATGCTCTGTAATGTTTATTATGCAAAAAATTTAAAACAGATGCGTTCCAAAGATGATTCGCTCTATGATTACTGTCTGAAATTAACTCCCAATTTAAACGTTCCATTTCAGTCAATAAAATGCTATCATTTAGTTGAGTGTTTAAATATATATGTGTTTTTTTTAATAATAATTCTGCTTTTAACGTATCATTAGTACTGTAATAAAATTGTCTCTCTAAATCAAGCAATACCGAATCAGGCTTTTGCTGAGAAAACAATTTATTAGTACAAAGGAGCAGGGTAATTAATATAATAATATTTTTCAGCATCTAATAGTAATTGTTTTTGTCTTTGTTTTTTTAATGAAATTAAATCATGAAAACTACCGTATATGTTACTGGCGTAAAAAAAACTAAAAAACGAAATTGAAAATATAGAAAAGCCATTTTTTACACCATACATTTTTATACTTTCAATAGCTTGATAGGCACTTAAACCTTGAGAGAAAAAGGTTACGAGTGCTGAATTTGGGCGCTGCCCGTATAATTTTCCTAGGCCAGGCACAACTGCAGATAAACAAGCAGCTAAAACTGGACTTTTACGTTTTAATTTATTGTATTTTCTTAAATCATTTTTTAATTTATAATCATTAAATTGATTGATATCAGATTTGTGATTTTGATTTAAGCTTTTATAAAAAACTATTATCGAAGAATTTAAACTATCATCTTTTGATGTGTTTATTTTTTCAAACCATAATGCTTGGTGTGAAGCAGATGAATGTTTTAAATAATGATAATTTGCATGCCTTAATAGGTTACTATCTTTATTAAATATCTTGTCGGATAAGGAATAGTATTTGAAAAATAATGAATCATTTTTTTGTTGTAAATAAAGTTTAGTAAATAAAAAATTAACAGAATCGGCAGACATGTTTCTGTTTTTTAGAGACTCAAGGTAGTAATGTTGTTCTTTAAATAGTTTGTTAGCCTGCAGATGTAAATAAAAATTGTAATCAATTTGTGAGATACAATTTGAACCAATGAAGAACAATAAATAAATAAGCACAGCCCTCATTTTATCTAGTCAATTGTATTATTAATTTTATCATCATTAGATATTTTGTAGTCAGGATAATCATTTTTCACCTGATCTAAACAATTACCTAATTGATTTAATCCGCTTAAAACACCAAAGATTAATCCTTTATGTTTAATCTGGTGTTTCATATTTTCAGAACAACTAGTTTGATATTGGCAATTTGCTTGAATTTGCTCAGATACTATATTCTGATAAATAAAAAGTAAACCTCCTGATAAATAAGTAAGAGGATTGATTTTTGACACAAGTGTTTTTTTTGATTTTAAAAATGAACGCTTAGTCTTTTTTGGAACTTCAAACTCTTTAAATGTATTTTGGATAATTTTAGAGTTAATATCTAATGTTTCTTGCGCTATTACTTTATTAAGAGTGAAAATGATTAATACTATAATATGAAATTTATATTTCATTGAATTGCATGGAATTTTTTTTAAATTTACTCTTTAATTTTATATCATGGTTACATCTAGATTTTTTCTCGTTTATTTATTTTTATTTTTCACATTATGCTTTAATGCTCAGGATATTCATTTTTTTGATAAGAGAGGGAAAATTTCTAATGAAACGGAAGGATATTATATTAGAAAAAAAGAAAGCGCTAATTCTTATATCTCTAAATATACAAATGGTAATAGTATATACTTTGAAGGGAAAATTATTGAAGCAAGTATCATAGATGAAAATTTAAATAAATATTCGGGCCAATGTAAATGGTATTATCGTTCGGGTAAAATTAAAGCAATAAGAAATTTTACCGAAAATGGTATAGAAGACGGTAAATCCGAATATTATTACGAAACGGGTAAAATTTGGAAAGAGATGGATTTTACTGGTGGATTACTTAAAGATAATATGTTTGTAGAGTATACAGAAGATGGCCGCCTAAGTAAAATATTTGAGGAAAATTTTAATAATAACTCTAATGATTGGGATTTATTTACTAATAAGGAAAGTTCGTGCAAAATAAATAATGGCGTATTAGAATTAGCTTCAAAATCTAAAAATCCTGTCTCCAGTTATATAAGTATTCCTAGTAATTCATCTGATATGGCTATAGAAGCAACTTTTGATTTCGTGAAAATAAACAATGATCAGAAAGTTGGTTTTATTTATGATTTTAAGGATTGGAATAATTATAATTATTTTTATCTAACATCTGGAGGTATGTACATTGGGTCTGTCTACGAGGGAATTTCATCTAATAAAATTGAAGGGATGTTTGCCACGTCATTTCAAAGAAATAAAAAAAATAGAATGAAAATTATTAATTTAGGTGAAAAGGCTGTTTTTTCAATAAATGGAGATATTCAATATTCATGCGATCGATTCCCAAAAGTAGGCTCAAATGTAGGTTTTGTTGAGATTGGATGGGGAACAATATTCGTAGATGAATTTGTTTATAAAGAGATAAACTACAAAAATAAAAATGCGGTGGTTTCTAAGTCTGATTTAGATGTAAAACATACCGGTTCAGGAATATTAATATCAGAAAATGGATATGTTATTACCAACGAACATGTGATTAATTCTGCTAATTCTATTCAAGTAGAATTAACCAGCGAAGGAATTACGAAATTATACTCTGCTATTTTAATTCAAAAAGATGCAGATAATGATTTAGCTGTTTTAAAAATAGACGATCCTGAGTTTAAGCCTCTTGAAAAATTAAGATACTCTTTCAAGGAAAGTGGTGCTGTGGAGGTGGGAGCCACTGTATTTACAATTGGTTATCCATTGGCACTCTCAGGCATGGGAAAAGAAGCAAAATATACCGATGGAAAAATAAGTGCAAAAACGGGATATAATGGCTCTTTAAATTCTTTTCAATCAACCATTGCCATTCAGCCAGGTAATAGTGGTGGTCCAGTTTTTAATGATAAAGGCGAATTAATTGGCTTAATAAATTCGGGTATTAAGTCTGCCGACAATGTAGCTTACGCTATCAAATTAAATTATATTAAAAATTTAATAGAGGCTATTGGAGAAACTACAAAATTACCAGGCGATAAAACAATTGTTGAAATGTCTATCGAAGAAAAAATTAAAATCTTAAGTAATTACGTGACCTTAATTAAAGTCAAGTAAATCTTTTACGTAGATTTTAATTAGTTGATTTTGCTCAAATTATAAATTTTAAACACTCAAAGAAGTTAGATTTCCCTCCCAAAATCTGTTTTTTATTCGTTAATCTTGGAAGAAAATGAAATTCTTTTTTATAATCTTTCTAATTAGTGAGAATCTGAAGTTTTTTTGGATTTATAAACGTGAAATTTTCTTTAAATAGAGGAATTTAGTTTATATTTAGCAATTATAAAACAAAAATATATGTATCGTGTTTTCTTAACTGCAATTTTAAGCATTTTAACATTTGTAATTTGTGCTCAAGATATTGTTTACTTTGACAAAAAAGGAAAAGCAACAACCCAAGAAGAAGCCTATTATTTTAGAAAAAAAGAAAGTGGAAATTCTTATAAATCTGTATTTATTAACGGAGGCTCTACCTATTTTGAAGGCGAAATAACATCAGCCAGTAGCACAGATGAAAATTTAAATAAATACATCGGTAAATGTAAGTGGTTTTATAAAAATGGAAATTTAAAATCAACTAAAAACTTCAACGAATCAGGAGTAGAGGATGGACAGACTACCTTGTATTATGAGACTGGTAAGGTTTGGAAAGAAATAGATTACGTTAAAGGTGAAATTAAAGGGAATCGATATGTTGAGTATTCTGAAGACGGAAGAACTAGTCGTATTTTCGAAGATAATTTTTCTAACAATAATAATGAATGGGACTTATACTCAAGCGATAAAAGTTTGTCTAAAATCAAAAATGGTGTTTTTGAATTAGAGTCTTATACAAAATCAGGAACCGCGCGTTATATTAGTTTATCAATAAACAGTGAAGATTTTACGATTGAGTCAACTCTTGATTTAGAAAAATTAGGAAACGAACAAAAAGTAGGTTTAATATTTGGTTTTAAAGATTGGAATAATTACAACTATTTTTTGCTTTCCAATGGAGGAATGTATATTGGCTATGTTTATGAAGGCATATCATCTGATAAAGTAGAAGGAATGTTTGCTACATCTTTTCAAAAAGGCAAAAAAAACAATATAAAATTAATAACTACAGATGATAAAATGATTTTTTCAATTAATGGTGAAGTGCAGTATACATGTGCACGTTTTTCATTAGTTGGATCTAACGTTGGTTATGTTATTACTGGTAAAGGAGCTGTTACGATTGATGATTTAATTTGTAAAGAAATAAATTATAAAAACAGCAGCGTTTCCGTTTCAAAATCTGATTTTGATGTTAAGGCAACCGGTTCAGGAATTTTAATATCAGAAGATGGTTATATCATCACTAATGAACACGTTATTAATGGCGCTAATAAAATACAAGTTGAATTAACCAATCAAGGTATATCTAAGTTGTATTCAGCTATTTTGATTCAAAAAGACGTAGATAATGATTTGGCCATATTGAAAATCAATGATGAATCCTTTAAGCCAGTTGAAAAACTAAAATATTCTTTTAAAGAATCTGGAATTATTGATGTGGGAGCTTCTGCGTTTACAATTGGCTTTCCTCTTGCCTTATCTGGTATGGGAAAAGAAGCCAAATATACCGATGGAAAAGTTAGTTCAAAAACTGGATACAATGGTTCTTTAAATAGTTTTCAGACTTCAATTCCTGTGCAACCAGGCAATAGTGGAGGCCCTGTATTTAATGAAAAAGGAGAATTAATTGGACTTATAAATGCATCTGTGAGAGAAACAGACAATGTATCCTATGCGATTAAACTTAACTATATAAAAAATTTAATAGAAACTGTTGGAGAAACAGCAAAACAACCTGATGATAAAAGTATCCAAACATTAACACTTGAAGAGAAAATAAAAATATTAAGTACGTATGTTACGCTTATCAAAATAAAATAAGAATGTTTATCGCTCGACAAACATTAATTATCGTGATGGTAGGTTTATCTATAAACTTAATTCATGCGCAAACAGGCACACCAAATGAGCTTGATGAACAGTATACGCCCAAAATAATCGGTGCACTTTCTTCTGAATCAAAGCCAAATAATCTCAATTCCGACTATCCAAAAAATATAATAAAATTTACACCAACCGCTATCATTAGAAGCTTAGTGGTTTTTAATTATGAAAGACAAATTTCTAAAAATTTTTCCGCCACAGGAGGTTTGGGTTTAAGTTTTAGCAAAGATGTATTGTTTACATACATAGGCTCCGAAATGGCTTTTTCTAGTATTTCTACTTTGAGAAAAGAGGGGCTTACGATTAGTTCAATTATGCAAAATAGTTCGAGTAAAGGTATTTCTCCCTATTTTTCAGCTGGTTTAAAAATAGCATACGAAGGTTGGCTTTTTGATTTGGGTTATTTTGAATTTGTTTTCCAAAATTACAGTAACAAATTGAACTACAATATAGATAATTCAACTTATTCAAATTATAACTTGAATATTAACTCCCCTTTGAAAGTTAATTTTTCTAATCTTGCTGCAAAATGGGCTACGCAATTTCAAACAGAAGGCAACATTAGTACTATACACGAATTATTTTTTATGCTAGGCTTAAGATCGTCAAGACATAATTCAATAAGCATTAATTCAGGGACTAATAATACAACATACAACATTGAGTCTGCCAAAGTAATAACTAATTCAATTTTAATAGGATTTGGTTATACATTTGGGATAGGATTTAACTAAAATTAATTATACTAAAAATTATAAAAAAAAATATATAATGTTTATTTATCAAAAAATACTTTTCATCGTCTTTGTGAGTTTATTTACAAATGTTGTTTATGCTCAAAATCCGCCAATCTCATCAAATGAGTTAGATGAGCAATTTACACCAAAAGGCACTGGTCCTTTAGGTTCTGCTTCTAAATCTAAAACATCTTATTCTTCTAGTAATTCCGATTATCCTAAAAATATCATAAAATTTGTTCCTACGATGATTGGTAGAAGTGTAATCGCTTTTGGTTATGAGCGTAATTTTCACGAAAATTTTTCATTGGTGGCAGGAGTAGGCTTTAATTATGATAAAGATAGAATATTTTCATCATTTGGCTCTGAATTGATTTTAACTGAGAACGAAGCGAGAAATAATCAAGTATCGATTTCTGAAGTTATTCCTTATTGCAAACATGATGGAGTTTCTCCATATTTAAGCATCGGACCAAAATTCATGTATGAAAGTTATTTTTTTGATGGCAGTGGTTATTTTGAATTTTCTTTTTCGCATTTTGCTAATAAAATGAAATATTATGAACCTGATTACTATTCTTCATCTGATACAAAATTTGTAGGTAGCCGAGATTTAAAATATAGTTACAACACATTCTCTTTAAAATACGGATATCATATTGTTACCGATGGTAAAATACCTACAACACATGAATTTTTCTTTTCATTTGGTTACAGAATGATAAAATATAACCCAGTTGTAGCTGCTGATTTAACAAATGGTGGTATGAATTATAACACAGCGTATAGAACCGAAATTTCAATATTGAATACAAAAGAATCTCAACCTTCGTTCATGTTTGGTATGGGCTATGCTTTTGGTATAGGCTTTTAATAGATTAAAGATTAATAGTTAAATTAGTAATAATGAGCTTAAAAAACAAAAAACAATAAATATGAAAAAAATACTATTTGCAATTAGTATGTGTGCTGTGTCATTATACAGCAAAGCACAAACGATCGATTTAAATTGGTCGGATAAACAAGTTTATGAAAATAAAAAGGATGGCTTTTTTGATGAATTTATTGGAGGTAACTCTAAATACGTTTATGCTAAGTATAATAAGGCTGCTTGGAAAGAATCAAAACAAAATAGTAAAATCAAATTGGTTGCATACGACAAAAACTCTATGGGACAAGTTGCACAAGAAGCAATTATTGGCTACAAAGAGAATGCAGGTGATAAAGAGAGAATGAAAGATTTAACATATCTTGATCAAATTGTATTTGAAAATACGGTTAATATTTTTTGGGTAAAGACAGAGAAAGGTAAATCAGAGCTTTATGCGCAAATTTTTGATTCTAAATTGAATGAGAAAGTAAAACTTAAGAAAATTTATGAAGTAAAGGCTTCAGGTAAAAAAAGTGATCCAAATTTATTTGTTATCGGAAATAAAAAAGCTGGTGAGAAAATTATTATTGGTGCTGAGTTGCCTAGAGAAAAATCTGAAAATGTAAAATTTGAGTATAAAATTTTAAAATCTGATTTAACTTTCGATGCTGCTAATCAAATAACTTTACCTTATTCTATTACTACAAGCGATAGATATTTATCTGCTAGTTATGAAATTGGTGATGATGGTTTATTATATGTAAATACAAATATCCGAATGGATAAAGAAGCACGAAAAGAATTAGTTAAAAATGAATCGGCATACTACAATTTATTAACTGTTGTAAACCCTGCTACTGGCAAATATACTAGCTACCCATTAAAGTTTGATAACAAAAATTTATTTGATGTAGATTACGAAGTAACTCCAACTAAAACAAAAATTTACGGATTATATTGTGATTTAAACAAGGATTCGAGAGGTACAGATTTACATGGTATTTTTTATGCAGAAATTGATAATACCTTAAACTCTATGTCATCAGCTAATTTTATCACTTTTGATAAACCAACGTTAGATAAGTTATTTGCTAAAGATAAAGAAGATCGTAAAAAAGCAGGTATACTAAAAAGTAAAAAAGCAAAAAAATCTAACACTGAATCTATTTTAGGTGACTATACAATTGAAGAGATTCAAACTTTAGATAATAATAGTGTTGTTTTATTTGCATCTAGAATGAGAAATTATTCAGTAACTACTTGTGATAGTAAAGGTAATTGTACGACAAGATATTACTGTGAAAAAATTAATGTAACGGCTTTTAAAGTTGATAATAGTGGTAAGTTAGCTTGGGCAACAAATTTAGATAGATCAATAACATATAACGGATGGAATATCTATGATCTTAGAGTTATGAATAAAGATGATAAAATGTACGTGATTTATGGTTCAAGATTTAATGTTAACGAGAAAAAGAAAAGTAAGAAAAGCTCAAAATCAAAATCTCAAAGAACTGATAAGTTAGAATTTGCGGTATTTGATTATAAAACTGGTGCTGTAAAAAGAGATGAGTATTCTGTTAATGCTCCAAACGTTAAGAAAAAAGACAAAAAAAGTGTTTCTCCTTTAGGAATTGATGTGATTGACAATAGAATGTATATCAACTCTTCTAAAGTTGGAATAAAACCATTACACGTTGTTTTTGGTTGTTTAGGAGCACTTGTTTGTCCACCAGTTGTTGCTATTCCATTTATGAATGGTGGATCTAGAAAAGGTTCTGGTTATGTTGGTAATATTATACCTCTAAAATAATAGAAATACAATAAAACAAAAAAGGCTTTGCAACGTGCAAAGCCTTTTTTGTTTTCAATAATTAACTCAAAAATCCTAAGATCATTAAAATGGCGATGAGGATCATAAATAGTGAAACGAACCATTTTAAAAAACTGACAGTTGTTTTTTTAAGTAGTTTGTTACCTATAAGTGCTCCTAGTATTGCCGCCATAATAGAAATAAGTAAAACTTTTGAATTAGTCTGTATATGAATAAAGTTAAATGAAAACGCGTAAACACTCATTCGGGCAATATCAACGATGCAAGCAATAGCCGTTCCCGTTGCAATAAAAGATTCTTTAGGTAGATTTAGTTTAACTAAAAATACACTGCGTAAGGCACCTTGATGGCCACTTAATCCACCAAAAAAACCGCTTAATAATCCGCCAAAAATTAATTTATCTTCATTAAAACTTAATTTTTTGAAATAGGGTATCATTTCAAATAATGTAAAAAAGATGATTAGTAAACCAATATTGAGATTAAATAAAGTTATTTGATGATTGATTTCAGTGAATTCTAAATAATACTCATGTATAACAATTGTTTTAGAAAATAAATTTTTGAGTAAATAAGCACCAACTAAAGCAGCTATTAAGGATGGTAAACCAAATATTAAAACTATTTTCCTATTGATATTTTTATAGATTAATCCAAGTTTAAAAATATTATTCGTAAAATGTACGATGGCTGTTAATGCAACGGCAATAGGTGCATCATAATAAATAGTAAATACTGGTAATAAAATGGTTCCTAAGCCAAAGCCCGAAAAAAAGGTTAAGATAGAAGCGATTAATGCTGTTAATGGTATGACTAAAAACGACATTATTTATGGTAGTTAATTAATCCTTCAATGGGTGATTTAATAATATTTCCAATAGTAAATCCTTTTTCTTTAGCAGCAATTTCCAGTATATCTTTATAATAAAAACCTATCGAACCAACAGAGTTGACTGGTAAGTTTTTTGCATTCGTATATTTTGACACCTGCGCTTCAAAAAAATCTAAAAAACAAGTTTTGATTAATTCTTTTACATAACTATCGTTATTGTAGTTTACTAAAAAGGTAACAATGCTAGCTAAATATTTACTTGGCATTGGTTTTTTGTAAACATTTTCCAAAATCATTTCTCTGTGATATCCCGCGGTTTCAAATGCGGTTTTTAAGTGTATTGGCAGTTTTTCGTCAAAATAATGTTGAATAAAAGTTTTGCCGATGGTGGCACCACTTCCATGGTCGCCAAATAAATAGCCAACAGATGGCACATTTTCTATAACTTCTTTTCCATCATACAAACAACTATTACTACCGGTTCCTAAAATACAGGCAATACCTTGTTCTTTGCCACATAATGCTCTAGCGGCAGCTAATAAATCATGATTCACTTCAGAAACTATATTTCCAAAAGCTAAGTATAATCCTTGTTTTACAACATGAACTTTTTCGGTAGTAGAACAGCCAGCCCCATAATATGCAATGTGAGTAATAGTACTTAATTGATTTGTAAGAACAGGTAATAGTTTATCTTTTATTTCATTGTAAATATCTTCACTACTTTGAAAGTATGGGTTAAATCCTATAGTTTGAAACTGAATAATAATATTATTGTTATCAATTAAAACCCAATCTGTTTTTGTAGAGCCGCTATCTGCAATTAAAATGGACATATATCTAGTTTATGGAGTGTATTAATAATTAAGTGTTTTATAGTCCAAGTTTACAATTTTTTTTTTGCGTGCTAAAGTTTTGTTTGAGGTTTTTGTGAGCATTAAATCGATACTTATTTAGTGAAAAACAGCATAAATTAACCTATCTTTGCCAAAAAATAAGAGGAATTACCTACAATGAGAAAAATTATAGAATACCGAAAGCTTTTAGGAGTTGATAAAGCAGTGACATTAAGCGAATTAAAAAGCGTGTATCGTAATTTCATGAAAGAATACCATCCTGATAAAATTCAGGATAATGAGGAGTTGAAATTAGAAGTTGAAGAAAAAAGTAAACAAATCATTGAAGCTTACCATTTTTTAGTAAGTATTGCACCCGAAACATTGGAAGCAACTCTTGAAGAATATAATAATACAACCAATAACTCAGCTATTGCAGATATTACTTTTACTGGTAAACGCTTACGTATTGATTTTCAAGATGGGAGTGCTTACGAGTATTTTTCGGTACCAGAAAACACGTACATCAAATTGGTAAATGCCGATTCCCAAGGTCGTTTTGCTCGCCGTCATATTTATACTTCGTTTTTATATCGTAAGGTTAGTAATACAACCATGGCCTTATAGGAACCCATTTATTGAACTTATTTTAAATAAATAAGAGATACTTTTTTTCTTTAAAATTCTTAAACCATTGTATATTTGATTTGTATCTTGTATACACACAATTTACTTAAAACGTAATCTATGAGCAATCCTTTCCTATCTAAATTTAATACTCCTTTTAATACAATTCCTTTTGATAAAATTTCAGTGGAAGATTATCTTCCAGCATTTGAAGAAGGCATTAAACAAGGTCTATCAGAAATTGATGCTATTGTAAATAATACGGATACTCCTTCATTTTCAAATACTATTGAGGCTTTAGAAAAAGTAGGTGCTTTGTTAGAAATTGTGAGTTCAACCTTTTCTAATTTAAACTTAGCCGAAACTTCAAAAGAAATGCAAGCCTTAGCTAAAGTTATCTCTCCTAAGATAAGCGATTACTCAAACGATATCATTTTAAATGATGCATTATTTAAGCGAGTAGAGGCAGTGTATAATATTAAAAATACACTAATGCTTACACCTGAGCAAAGTACTTTATTAGATAAAACTTACAAAGGTTTTGTGCGTAATGGCTCTAAATTAAATGCCGAACAAAAAGAAAAACTAAGAACGATTGATAAAGAAAAATCTCAATGTTCTTTAACTTACAGCGAAAATGTGTTAGCAGAAAGTAATGCTTTTGAATTAGTGATTACAAATCTATCTGATTTAGCTGGATTACCTGACGGAATTATTGAAGCAGCTGCGATGACGGCTAAGGAAAAAGGAAAAGAAAATGCTTGGGTATTTACATTGGATTATCCTAGCTATAGTCCTTTTATGACTTACTCTGAAAATAGAACATTAAAAGAACAGATGTTTAAAGCTTATGGCTCTAAAGCATTTAAAAATAACGAACACGATAATCAAAACGTCTTAAAACAAATTGCTGTTTTGCGTCACGAACGTGCGGTGTTATTAGGCTATAAATCTCATGCTGATTTTGTGTTAGAAGAACGCATGGCAGAATCGCCAACCAAAGTGTTTTCATTTTTGGAGAATCTATTGGATAATTCCTTGTCATTTGCTAAACAAGAATTAGAAGAATTAAAAGCATACATCAAAGCAAATAACGGCCCTGAGGATTTAAAAAAATGGGATATTCCTTACTATGCCGAAAAATTAAAGAAAGAGAAGTTTGCGATTGACGATGAATTATTGCGTCCTTATTTTAAATTAGAAAACGTGATTGAAGGCGTTTTTGAAACAGCCAAACGTTTATATGGATTCACCTTTATTCAACGTCACGACATCCCTTTATATCATAAAGATGTAACAACCTATGAAGTGAAAAATGCACAAGGAGAATTTTTGGCCGTGTTTTATGCTGATTTTTTTCCACGAGCAGGTAAACGTCAAGGTGCTTGGATGACATCTTTCGTTAATCAAAAAATAGAAAATGGAGTAAACGTTAGGCCACATGTTTCTATCGTTTGTAATTTTACAAAACCCACAGAAAGTAAACCGTCTTTATTAAGTTTTGATGAAGTCACTACTTTATTTCACGAGTTTGGTCACGCTTTACATGGCATGTGTGCAAATGGCCAGTATGGAAGCTTAACTGGAACTAGTGTGTATTGGGATTTTGTGGAGTTGCCATCACAAATTGTAGAAAACTGGTGCTATGAAAAAGAGTGTTTAGATTTATTTGCTAAACATTATCAAACTGGAGAATCTATTCCTGCCGACTATATTCAAAAGATTGTGGATTCATCTAATTTTCAAAGTGGATTAGCTACCATTCGTCAAATTGGTTTAGCAACCTTGGATATGGCATGGCATAGCCAAAATCCAAAAGATATTACAAGCGTCAAGGACTTTGAAATGAGCGTAACTGCTAAAACAGATTTAATGCCTTCTGTTCCTGAAACATGTACTTCTTGTTCATTTTCTCATATCTTTCCTGGAGGCTATTCTTCTGGATATTATTCTTATAAATGGGCCGAAGTCATTGATGCCGATGCATTTGAAGCCTTTAAAGAAAAAGGAATTTTTAATCAAGAAGTGGCCACAGCATTTTATAAAAATATATTGTCTGCTGGTGGTAGCGAGCATCCTTCTATTTTGTACAAAAGATTTAGAGGCAGAGAAGCAGATCCTAAAGCTTTATTACGACGATCAGGACTTATAAAGGAAATTGCGTAATAGCTTTATTTAACAGCTATTACCGAAATTTCTACATTTACATCTAACGGTAATCTTGATACCTGAACAGTTTCGCGTGCTGGGAAGTTTCCTGTAAAAAACGAACCATATACTTCGTTCATAGCCGCAAAATTATTCATGTCTTTCATAAAGATAGTTGTCTTTACAACGTTTGTTAAATCCATGCCAGCATCTTTTAAAATAGCTGATACATTTTCCATTACTTTTTTTGTTTCGCTTTTGATATCACTTAAAATTAATTCACCCGTTTTAGCATCTTTAGCTACTTGTCCTGACACAAAAAGCATGTTGCCTGATGCAGGAACCATGTTTGCATGACTATAAGGGCCAATTGGAAGTGGTGCGTTTTCGGAAGTAATAACTGTTTTCATTTTATATGATGGATTTAAAGATTCATAAATTAATTGTTTAAATATACTAAGCTTTGTTTTTGTTACAAATTTTTGTTGTCGACACAGAGTGAAGTCGAGTAGCTTTTGTATGTTTGTAATATGCTTATCAACGATATTATTCTCGAAATTAAAAACTACAAAAATGCCTCCATTCATAAATCGTCGCTAGATATTTATAAATTGTTAGAAAGCAATAAGCACGTTTTTGTAAATAAAATGAGTGAAGAAAATTTCAATCATTTATTAACTAATTTCGAAAACCTAACATATGCCAGCCCAAAAGACTATCATACATTAGGTTACGAAAGAGAGTTTAAAACACAATATGATTTATTGTTATTTTATTTAGATAGAATAGTTTAGTGTTGTATAATTAAAGGCTTGCTGTAAAATTTTGAATAGTCTTGATTATAAATTTGAATTAAGTAGGTGCCACTTGGTAAATTATTTACTTGAATATTTACACTAGCTGAATTTGTATTAGAACTCAGTACTTTTCTCCCTGTCATATCGTTTATTTCGTAATATATAGTTTCGTTTCCTGGTAATTTTAAATGACAATAATCATTGGCAGGATTTGGATATACTTTAGCAAATTCTTTATTTTCATGTATTTTTTCCACAAAGGTTTGTTTGCTTGCAATAATAATGGGGTATAAATTAAATTTCACGTGCATCGAATCACATTTACGTATCACTTGTGATGGACTGTAACCAGAGTAGGGAGGAAGTTGCGATTGAGCATCGCCAATCACTAACATTAATCGTCTGTTTCCAGGTGTCCAATTCATTTCTTCAACGGTTCTTACAATACCATCATTAACCGATTCGGCTACATCTGGGTTACCAATGGTAGAATAGGTTTCCATGAAATCTTTAATAATTCTAACGTTGTTAGTTAGGTTGGTTCTATTGTACCATAAATTATGATGGTAATTTTTATCGCCGTAATAGGCCATGGCTATTTTTACATTATTAAACTTGGATAGGTAATCCATAATCATGTTTAAACTATTTCTCACGTTTTCAATATCATCGTCCATACTACCTGTTTTATCAACTAAAAAAACTATATCGGTTCCTTCGTTAATTCTAGAAGTCAAAACTTCCATCACAGATAACATCACAGCGTCTGAGTTATCTGCATAATAAGAACGTCCATGTAACGAATCGGCTAGTGTTGAGAAATAAGAAATAGCTAATTGATTGTATGATTCTTTATCGTAAAGTGGCACAATTTTATTAAGTGAATCAATAATTTCATCGCTTATGGTGTAATGCGCTTTTAGTTCGTTTAATGAATCCTTTACAACTTTTCTGTTTTGAATCCTACTGCTCGATTTAGTAGGTACTGTTTTTTGTTCTTCTCTAACAAATGGAGTCTCTTCTTTTGGAGCTCTTACAGTTGATAAGGTTTCCCGCGCTGTATTGCTAGTATTAGCTTTAGGAGAATCGCAAGAATAGCTAATAAAAAGAAGTGTTGCAATACAAATAAAGGAGTAAATTGATTTCATCATAATACATAGTTTTAGGTAAAACAATTAGTGGATTTAATAGATATAATACTTTTGTATTTAAGAAGTGACAATAAAACTGTAATTTCTCTTACCTTTACAATATGAAGTTTGAAGAATACCATATTTTACCTGAACTTAAACAAAGTTTGCAAGAGTTAGGGTTTAAACGTCCAACTGATATTCAGTTTAAGGCTATTCCCAATATTTTAAATGGCGAAGATGTGTTAGCAATTGCACAAACTGGAACTGGTAAAACTGCAGCATTTGCAATTCCTATATTACATTTGATCACAGAAGCTGGAGTAGGGCAAGGAGTGCAAGCCATTGTGATGGTTCCCACTCATGAGTTAGCAATTCAAATTACCGAAGTGTTTGATAAATTAGGCAAATATACTGATGTAAAAACATTGGGTATTTACGGTGGTGTTGATCAAGATCCACAAATTGAAAAATTATACCAAGGAGTTGATATTGTGATAGCCACGCCTGGCCGTGTGTTTGATTTAGTAAACCAAGGTTATTTAAAATTACGAGATATAAAAGTATTGGTTTTAGATGAAGCAGATTTAATGTTGGATTTAGGTTTTTACAAAGATATTGACGACTTAATTAAATATTTACCGCGTAACCGTCAAACTTTATTTTTCTCTGCTACCATTAACGAAAAGATTAAGAAACTAGCTTATTCAATTGTTCGTAATGCGATTCGCATTCAAATTTCGCCTAAAGATCCAGTCTCAAAAAACGTAACGCATTCGGTAATGTTTGTGAGCATGGATGATAAACGTTTCTTTTTAGAGAGAATTGTGAACGAAAATCCTGAAAGTAGAATATTAGTATTTGTAAGAACTAAGGTACGCGCCGAACGTGTGTATGAAGCCATGAACCGTGTGGGTATTAAAAGCCAAACCATGCACGGAGGGAAAGATCAGGAAAACCGTTTAGAAGTCATGAATGGGTTTAAAAACGGCGATTTTAAGTTATTAATTGCCACTGATATTAGTGCACGTGGGGTTGATATTGCCAATGTGGACTATGTAGTGAATTATGATTTACCAGACGTTGCCGAAAACTATGTACATAGAGTAGGGCGAACTGGTAGAGGAAATAATAAAGGAGTTGCTGTTTCTTTTTGTAGTCCCGAAGAAAAGCCTGTGTTGGATGAAATAGAAAGCTTTATGGATAAAAAAATTACGGTTTTAGAAGTTGATAAAGCAGATTACTCAGAAACACTAGCACTAACCGACGATGTAAACGATAATTGGAAAAAATTAATTATTGACGCGGAGAAAGAAGATAAAGCTTACAAAGCTAAAAAGAAGAAAAAGAAAAAATAATGAAAGTAGATAAATACATAGGTCAATCTGGTTATACATCTCGCCGTAAGGCTTATGATTTAATTGATGCAAAGCGAGTAGTGGTAAACGGTAAAATAGCCAACTTTAGTACTAAAATAAAAGATGGTGATGTGATTTTAATTGATGGTGTAGAACTTAAGAAAAAAGAGTTTATCCCAACTTACATTGTTTATAATAAACCTAAAGGAATTGAATGTACCTCTGAGAAAATAGAAAACAATATCATTGATGCTATTGGTCATTCTCAAGCTATTTACCCAGTTGGAAGATTAGATAAAGATTCGGAAGGGTTGATATTATTGACAAATCACGGTGAGATTATCAACAAAATTGGCAACTCAAAGTATGAACATGAAAAAGAATACATTGTAACGTTGAATTTACCAGTAAGAACAGCCTTTATGAAAGAGATTTCTGAAGGAATAGACATTGAAGGTGTAAAAACAAAACCTTGCGTGGTTACAAAAGAACCAAATTCGAAAAGAATCTTCAGAATTATTTTAACCCAAGGCTTAAATAGGCAAATTCGTCGCATGTGCAATGCGTTTGATTATCAAGTAATCAAACTTCAACGAATTAGGGTGATGAATATTCATTTAGATAAGCTTAAAATTGGCGAATGGCGTGATTTAACGGAATCTGAACTTAAAGAATTATTCGCTCAGTTAAACTAGCTTTTTACTTGTTTTTATCTAAGTTTCACGAGTATTTTATTCTATTCTAACAAATAATCTTTAAATTTGAAATGTTAAAATTTTTGTAAAGGATTTTGCAAATTAAATAGATAGACCGATGGAAAAATACTCGATAGAAGCAACAGCAAATACACCAACAATTAAATTTGATTTAAAAAATGGTGAGTTAAATATTTCGGGTCGTTCTATTCCCGAAAACTCTATCGAATTTTACAATCCTTTATTTGAAGCATTGGATAAATACTTAGCTGATCCTAATCCAAAAAACGCTACTATCTTAAATATTCAATTAGAATATTATAATAGTAGTTCTTCGGCTTGCCTATTGAGCGTTTTTAAAAAATTAGAAAAATTTAATAAGGGCAAAGGTTCACCAGTGACTATTAATTGGATTTACGAAGAAAATGATGAAGATATTTTAGCAGCTGGTAAAAATTTTGAAGGTATGGTTGATTTACCTTTTAAAATGATTTCTATTTCTGAGAGCTAGTTCTTTTGATCTATTACACATCAATGTTATGACATTTGATGTGAACAGATAGCCATTTGTATTTACAATCTCTTATTCTTTACACGCAGTAAACGTTCCCGTTTTTTCTCGTTAAAATTTTGTTAGAATAGTTCTTTACTTTACCATTCTTGTATATAAATTATTTCACCACTTGTTTTTACTTTATTGTCTAAGTAATCTAAAATGATTTGATGAAGTACTTTATTGTCAATAGAACTATTAAAACTGTAATTAGGGATGTATTCCATTGCAAATGCTCTTTTCTTTTTTAAATAATATCGTGTAGCAAGACTATATTCAAAAGGTTCAGATTTTATTTTGTTTGTCTTAATGACTTCAATAGAGAATAAACAAGAATCATAGTTAATTCTTCTATTTTGGTCAATTGAATAAATGCCAAATACCCGTTTCAATAAATGAGGTTTTTTTTCTTCATCATTAAGGTCATTGAAATACTCTGCGCATTCGATGAAGTATTTTTTATATGTAAATCTTTCAGTATAAAAATATTTTTCGAGGGAATTTTGGCCGTTTTCTTCAAAGTCGTTAAAGTACATATTGTATATTCTAGGCTTGATTACTGATACCTTTTCGAATTGACCGATACCATTGTAGGCAATTATCAAGTCTTGGTAAATATAATATTCATTGTCCCGATATATTCTGTTTTTTTCTTTACTCGTGTTTACTAAGACTTTATCTTTGTTATAAATTTCAAGGTACTTATTTATAACGGATATAGTATTTTTATACCCTGTATTAGTGTAATTGTTTTCTTCTCTTAAATGCGCAATGCTGTCAAAAAGCTTTTCAAGTAAACCCTCTGAAACATATTTGAATAAGCTGTCTTTACGTGAAGTTTTTTTATAAAGTGTATAGTATGTCTTTAGTGCTTTAAATGTCTCTTTTTTTAATCTGTATGACTTAGCAACATCAATTTGCTTTTTACTCTTATTTTGTCCAAAAGATATTGATGTCAGTAGTAAAAAAAATATATAGAATGAAATAATGTTTCTCATGTTGCCAAGTTTTATAAGAATTAATGCTAACTTAAATAGATGTTTTATAAAGTCACTAATATCCAACATAGGGTAATAATATATGTGAAACTTTATGGTGCTTATTTATTTTCTCAAACTTAATCAATTTCACTTAAAACACTTAAAACCAAAAAAGCTCCCTTGATTTAACAAAGGAGCTTTTAAAATTATAACGGTAAAAATTAGTAGTTTCCTTTTAATTGAACACCTTGCTCAATTTTTTGTAATGCTGTAATATATGCTGCAATACGCATAGATGTTTTAAAGGTAGCTGCATTATCCCAAACATGTGCAAAAGCAACTTCCATTTTTTCATCGTGTTTTGTATTTACTTCATTTTCACTCCAGTAGTAACCAGCTTTGTTTTGCACCCACTCAAAGTAAGATACAGTAACACCACCTGAGTTAGCTAAGATATCTGGAACAACGATAATTTTTTTATCATTTAACACTGCATCTGCTTCTGGCATAGTTGGTCCGTTAGCACCTTCAACGATTAATTTAGCTTGAATGTTGTGAGCAATCTCTTCAGAAATTACATTTTGTAAAGCTGCTGGTACTAATACATCACATTTGCATGTTAAGATGTCGTTTGCTCCAATTACAGTTCCACCAGTAAAACCTTTTAATACACGGCCGTTTTTAGCTGCATAATCTAAAGCTGCTTTTACATCAATTCCTTTTTCGTTATAAAAAGTAGCTGTATGATCTCCAATTGCTACAATTTTAATTCCTTGTTCAGATAATAAACGTGCAGCATGTGAACCTACATTACCAAATCCTTGAACAGCTGCAGTAACTTCCTTAGGATTTAATCCCATTTTCTTTAAAGCAGCTAATGTATTTACCATTACACCACGTCCTGTAGCCGCATCGCGTCCTAATGAACCACCAATTACAATTGGTTTACCTGTAATTACTCCTGGACTATCTTCTCCTGTTACTTTATTAAATTCATCTAATATCCAAGCCATTTCTCTTCCGCTTGTCCCCATATCTGGAGCTGGAATATCTTTATTTACACCAAATACATCTTTCATTGAAGAGGCATAAGCACGTGTTAAACGCTCCAATTCGCCAACACTCATCGTACGTGGGTCACATTTTATACCGCCTTTAGCACCACCATATGGTAAGTTTGCTACGGCGCATTTAAAACTCATCCAAGCTGCTAAAGCCATAACTTCATCTTGGTTTACATCCATTGCATAACGGATACCACCTTTAGATGGGCCTAATACAGTTGAGTGAACGATACGGTAACCTTCAAATACTTGAATTTTTCCGTTATCCATCATTACTGGTAAACTTACTTTAACTTGTTTGATAGGGCTACGTAATATAGTGGCAACGTCTTCAGACATATTCATCAATTTAGCAGCTACGTCTAAGCGAGCTAATACGGCTTCGAACATAGATTCGTGAGCTGTTGCATTTGCAGTTTGTGTCGACATAATGTTTTTAGTTTTTAATTTAAGTTTTAGTTAGGGGTACAAATTTAATAAAATTTATATTGCATTTAATGGATTTAGTCTAAATATAGGCTTAGTTTTGAACCCGAATACGGTTAATAAGTTAATGAATAAGGGTTAAGTACGCATAGATAAATGGAGCTACAAATAAAAGACTATCAAAACGATCTAAAATACCGCCATGACCTGGCATAATTTTACCAGAATCTTTTACTCCAGCTTGTCGTTTTAGCATTGATTCTACTAAATCTCCAATGGTTCCAAAAACAGACACAATAACCGAGATGACAATCCAATGCTTTAAAGGTAATTCCGTGTAATAATGAGCAATTATAAAAGCACAGCCAATAGTCAATACGGTAGCTCCAATAGTTCCTTCCCACGTTTTTCCTGGCGATATGCGTTCATATAGTTTATTTTTACCAATTAAACTTCCTACTAAATAGGCAAATACATCGCTAGCCCAAATTAGCAAAATAATACCCAACACATAATGATAGTTGTAAGGTGCTATATCTTCCCATCTGCTGCCAGTAGGGTTATTAAAAGTATACGCTTTATCCAAACAAGAAATATTCACTAAAACCATAAATGGTAATACGGCATATACTAAACCTGCTAGTGTATGAGTAATATTTAAAATGGTGTTTTTGTTATCGTCGAACAAAGCAATAACAAACACAAAAAATACAAATACTAAAATGTAAGCCAATATGTTTTCGGTTGGAAAAAATAAGGCTAAATTAGAATTGCCAACAATACTATATCCAAACATACAAACTCCTGCTAAATAACCAATTGGTTTGTATGGTTTAGCTCCTAGTTTTTGGGATAATTGGTAAAATTCATGCAATCCCCAGATAGCCACCACAAAAAATAAGGAAGTAAAGGAAACGTAATTGTTGCAAATACCTGCCAGCAGTACTGTTACAAAAACAATGGCTGTAAGCGATCGAGTGGTTAATGTTTTGAGGTTTAATGCCATAAAAAAATCCCTCTCAGATAATGAGAGGGATGGTATAATAGATTAATTTATTCAGTTACTTTAATAGCTTCGTAACATCTTACATCTCCTGCTATACCTAGGTATTCAGCGTCGATAGTTACTAAACCAATTTTCTTAATTTGTTCTTTGCTTAGTGGTTTTGCAGGAGTCCAAGTGTCATCCACTAATTTTAAATCAACATCTTTGTTTAATAAAATTTGATTTAATTGTTTTTGAGTTAAGAACACACATCCATTATCTTCTTCTTCTTCAGCGGCAATCAATATAGTGCCAATGACTTTTAATTTTGGAACATCTGGCTTATAAGTAAACTCTAAACCATCTTGAGTATTTTGTTCTATAAATTTTATTCCTAATAAATGAATATCTGCCATAATTTTCGGTTGTTTAATGAAGGCACAATTTTAACTATAAAATCGCTCTAATCAAATAAATTAAGGGTATTTATTTCAACGTTTTTATTTAATAATGTTAATAAAATTAAATATTTTAAATAATCTCATTTTATGATCGAAAGCAACTAACGTAAACAAATAAGCCCAGACTAGTGCCTGAGCTTATAATAAAAAATAAATGATTATTTAAAACTTATTTAGCAATTGTAATTTTTTTGATAGCAGATACATCGGCATTATAAACTTTAATCACATAAATTCCATTAGATAAGTCGGATAAGCTTACTGTATTTTGAAAATCTAAATGATTGATTTCTTTTACTAATTGACCATTTGTGTTATAAATCTCACATTTTAAATCGCTTGGAGTGATTTGAGCGATGTTAATATGTAAATTATCAGAAACAGGATTAGGATAAACAAACAGGTAGTTTGAGAAATTCGTGTATAGATCTTTAATTCCAACGGTGCTGCAGCTTGCTGGCGAATTTTTAATAGCCATACGAGCAGGATCTGTATTTAAGAAAGAATACATACGCGCTTTTTGTCCTTTTGTAAACATGGCCATACAAGCATCTGCCGAATAATCCATGTAATTTTCTACCATGTCTTGTGGGTCAATTGTTCCCCAATATGGGTCTTCGTTTGCACAAGAGTTGATAGTTAAATTACAATCAGATTCTGATTTAGCCGCTTGATTAGGAGTATCATCTACAAAATCAGTAGAATCACATTGCCCTGTTGCTTGGCTATCATCATCCGCCCAAATATGGCGCATACCAAAATAGTGACCTACTTCGTGAATAGTTGTTCTTCCTAAGTTGTTAGGTGCTGCTGCGGTTCCGTATCCAAAATATTCGCTTTGAATAACAACACCATCCAATGCCGGACTTTCCCCTGGGAAAGTAGCATAACCTAACACAAAGGCAGTTCCAAATAAACTCATATCACATACCCAAATATTTAAGTATTTATCATTAGGCCAAGGATTACTGCCATTAGTTGTCGAATTTTTAACTTTATCCATATTAAAAATTGGATCAAAGGCCGCATTTGAAGGCGCTGATTTTCTGATAATACCTGTGGTTGGATTACCTTGAGGATCTATACCTGCTAAACAAAATTGTATTTCGGTGTCAGCTCCAATACTATCAAAAATAGCACGGCCCGTAGGAAAATTAGAATTTTGTAAACGGAAACACTCATTTAATAATTGAATTTGACGAACAATTTGCGTGTCGGGAATATTTTGAATGGCGTTTTTATACACCACATGCACAACTACCGGAATAGTGATAATGGAAGCTTGTTTTTGATGAGCGATTACTTTGTTTGCAGGATTTGCTAACCAATTTTTGGCAGCTGTTTCAGCATTCATGAAATTAGTTTTTGCAACGGGATTTTGCATATGCTCAGTGTAAACAGGCATAGTGGCACACTTGTTTGTGTTTTGAGCAAAGCTAAAACCTAATGCTAAAACACTTAGGCTTATAGTAAGTAGTTGTTTCTTCATTGTTTTACTTGTTTGATTTACAGGGGATGTATTATTTCAGTAAATATATACAATCCAACTAAAAAACAAAAGCAAAACTGATTTTTGAAAAAATCGAGAAAAAAGAAATAAAAGTTTTATGGAACCGTAATCTCTGGAGATGTGATGACGTTACTTTTATTACCAGCTGCATCATATAAATATATCACGTATTTTACGTTTTTTATTTTTTTGCTATGACGAAGTTGTTGAAGTCTAACACTGATTTCGCCACTAATTGGCTTGCCTTTGTATGAGTCTTCAGGTAATTTAATAATATAACCTGTTCTGAGTGTATCGTTAAATAATGGGCGATAGTAGCCAACATATTTATTGGTAATGGTATCTTTATAATAGTAAGTAACCCAAAATGTTCTAGTAGAATCGTTTTCATTTACTCCAATGTCTCCATCTCCATCCGTAAACTTTACTTGAAGGTCAGCCGAATCACCAGCGTATGGAAAGAAATCTTTATATTCAATTTCTGGCAAAGTAGGATAAGCGTTCTTTTTTACACAAGCTAGTAAAATAGCACTTCCTATAAAGGCAAATAATAAATATTTAAAAAAAGACTTACTCATAAATAATTCAGCATAAATTTACAAAAAATTAATTCAAATCCAATTGTTAAATTTAAAAGAAATACAACATCGTATTTTTAAATTAGATAAAGACTCAACTTTATATGAAACTGAATTTAATCAGTTGGCTTTATGGGTATTTCATTATCAATTTAAGCATAATACAATTTATCAAAAATACATATTGAGCTTAAAGATTGATGTGAATTTGGTTCAACATTATTCACAAATTCCTTTTTTGCCAATTGAGTTTTATAAATCTAAAGAAGTAGTTTGTTCTCAGATAGAAGATAATACCCTTTGTTTTTCGAGTAGTGGAACCACAGGTCAAATCACTTCAAAGCATTACGTAAATGATATTGGTATTTATGAAACTTCTTTTAAAAAAGGCTTTGAGTTATTTTATGGAAAGCCAACTAACTATTGCATTTTAGCTTTATTACCAAATTATTTGGAAAGAACGGGCTCATCATTGGTATATATGTTTAACAGTTTAATAAAAGAGTCAAATCACATTTTAAGTGGGTTTTACTTAAATAATTTAAGCGACTTAACTAATACTATTGAGCTTTTAAAACAAAGTAAACAAAAAACCTTATTGTTAGGTGTTACTTATGCGTTGCTTGATTTAGCTGATTTAAACCTTGAGTTAAATGAGGAGTTTATAGTGATGGAAACAGGAGGAATGAAGGGAAGACGAAAAGAAATGCTAAAAGAAGAATTACATCAAATTTTGAAACAAAAACTAAATGTTTCTTCTATCCATAGCGAATACGGAATGACGGAACTTCTATCCCAAGCTTATTCAAAACAAAACGGACTATTTAGTTGTTCGCCTTGGATGAAAGTTTTGATAAGAGATGTGAACGATCCATTTTGTTACGTCAAAAATAATAAAGGTGGAGGCGTAAATGTTATTGACCTCGCCAATCTAAATTCATGTTCGTTTATTGAAACAAAAGACTTAGGTAGATTAAATCAAAACTTTGATTTTGAGATACTTGGAAGGTTTGATAATAGCGATATTAGAGGTTGTAACTTAATGGTTGTATAATGGCAAAAACACAATCTGATTTTTTTGAGCAAGTGTTTCAGGTAGTTCGTTTAATACCAAAAGGCAGAGTTACCAGTTATGGTGCCATTGCCAATTATTTGGGAGCAAAATCTTCTTCTCGCGTTGTTGGATATGCTATGAATGCTGCTCATTCTCAAAAAGAATATGTTCCAGCGCATCGTGTTTTAAATAGAAACGGACAACTAACAGGAAAGCATCATTTTGAAACACCTTTTTTGATGCAAGAATTATTAGAGAAAGAAAAAGTAAAAGTTGAAAATGATACTGTTGTTGATTTTAAAAAACATTATTGGGATCCAACTATCGAATTAGCATTATAACTAGCTAGTTTATTCTTCGTAAAAATTAACGCTTGTAACATTAAAAAAACAATATATTTGCTTTTTGCCTTATGCAACAGAAAAAGTTCGTCACAAATATTGCTTTTCTAATTGTTCTTAATTTATTAATTAAGCCTTTTTGGCCATTAGGTATTGAGCCATCTGTTCAAAATGCAGTAGGAAATGCTTCTTATGGCGAATATGCCATTTTATTTAACTTTTCGTTTTTATTAAATATCATTCTAGATTTTGGGGTTACTCAATTTAATAACAAGAACATTGCCCAAAACAATCACTTACTTACTAAGCATTTTAGTAGTTTATTTTCATTAAAACTTGTATTGGGTGTCATTTACTTTATCATTACGGTTTTACTTGGTTTTATCATCGGTTACGATTTTCGATACATGAAATTGTTGAGTGTTTTAGCTGTTAATCAGTTTTTAATTAGCATGATATTGTATTTACGTTCAAGCTTGCTGGGCTTGCATTTATTTAAAACAGATAGTTTTGTTTCCGTTGCCGATAGGGTAATCATGATTTTTTTATGTTTAGGTTTATTGTTGCGATGGTTCGGTATTGAAATAGACATTATGATGTTTGTGTATTCGCAAACTCTAGGTTATTTTTTAACGGCGGTTATTGCCTTCATCACAGTTTACTATAAAACCGATCATTTTAAATTAAAATGGAATTGGCCCTTTAGCTTAATGATTTTAAAACAAAGTTTCCCCTTTGCTATTTTGGTTTTATTAATGACTTTTTACAACCGTTTGGATAGTGTAATGCTAGGTTTGTTGTTGCCAAATGGAGTAGGGTCGGAGCAAGCAGGGATTTATGCCAAAGCTTTTCGATTGTTGGAGGCTGGAAATATGATCGCCTATTTGTTTTCTGTTCAACTTATACCGGTATTTAGCCGAATGTTAAAACATAAAGAAAACGTTGAGCAGTTGGTTAAATTATCTTTTATTTTATTGGTAACACCAGCATTAGTGGTATCAGTTGGATGCTTTTTTTATTCAAATGAACTATCTGCCATGATTAATCACGGTGTAACCGATTCGTCGGTTGAGTTTAGTATTTTAATGTTATGTTTTACGGCTGTTTCAACTACTTATATATTTGGTACCCTTTTAACAGCCAATGGTAATTTAAAGCAGTTAAATAGTATGGCTATTATAGGGATTTGTATTAATCTAGTTTTAAATTTCATATTAATCCCGCATTATAAGGCCATGGGAAGTGCTGTATCTAGTTTAATTACTCAGTTTTTTACAGCAGGTATTCAAATATATTTTGCTTACAAGATATTTAAATTCAAAGTAAATATTAGGTTAATTATTGCTTTGTTAGTTTTTATAGTAGGTATTGTGGTTTTCAATATATTCTCAAGGTCGTTTACGGCAAATTGGATGATTAATTTCGCTATCATGTGCGTTTTTTGTGGAGCATGGGCATTTGTTTCAGGCTTATTGAATATTAAATCTATTTTTAGATTTATCAAGTATAAATAGCCCTAGAAGAGCATTTTTTTTATTTATATTTAAAAAAATAAAGTCGCCTATTTCTTCTAAAAAAATCTCGAATTATATATGAAAATAGTATATTTGGCGGATGAACCAATCAGATTTAAATAACGAATCAATCAAGCTTTTAGCTAAAATATATACTTGGAGGAAGAAGTTGTTAATTGTGACATTAATTGCCGTAATTGTTTCAGTGGCAGTTTCTTTTATTATTTCTCCTCAATACAAAGCTACAGCTATTGTTTTCCCTTCTAGAACTTTTTCTGTTTCTAAATTATTAATCGAACAAAATCAAGGAGCCCAAGAAGATTATATGGATTTGGGTGACGAGGATGATGCGGAAAAATTATTACAAATTTTAAACTCTTCTGAAATAAGAAGTAAAATTGCTGATGAATATGATTTGTGGGCCAACTGGCAAATCAAAAAAAATACGGAGTACTCACAACATTATTTAAAATTAAAATGGGACGATATGGTAACGTTTAAACGTACCAATTTTGTTTCCATTAGAATAGAAGTTTACGATTATGTGGCTACGCGCTCGGCCGATATAGCTAATTCAATTGTTGCTTATGCCGATTCGGTTAAGTTTAGAATGACCAGAGAAGTTGCTAAACAGGCTTTAGATATTACAAAAGATGAATACGAAGCTACGATTGCCAGAATTAATGAACTACAAGATAGTTTACAAGCCATTAAAGAGCTAGGTGTTTTAGATAATAAAGAAGAGATTGCAGCCTACTCAAGAAGTATGGCAAAAGCCATTGAAAAAGGAAACGAGTCGGCTCAAAATAAATTACAAGTTAAGCTTGATATATTAAAAAAATACGGAACGGCTTATGACGCTGTTTATGCTGATTTAAAAAAGTACCGTTTAAAATACCCTATTATTAAAAATAAATATGATGAAGCATTAGTTAATTTTAATAAGCCAATGCCATCTAAGTTTTTAGTTGAAAAGGCAACTCCAAACGAAAAGAAAGCAAAACCAGTTAAATGGTTAATGGTGTTAATATCATCTGTATCAGCATTTTTAATTGCTCTATTGTATCTCCTATTTACAGAGCGATTTGTTGAACTAAAAAAAAAGGTAAACCAATATTTAAATTCTCAAAACCCAGAATAATGGAAAAATTTAAAACAGAAGACATCGTTAATATATTATTGCAACAATGGAAAAAGTTAGCACTAATTGCTTTTGTTGCGGCATTTGTTGGATATGGAGTTACTTTTTTTATAAAACCGCTTTATAAATCATACTCAGTGGTGTACCCAGTCAATATGAGTCCAAGTTCAGAGGAAAGTTCTACTGAACAATTATTACAGTGGTTTAATAGCGAGGAAGTGAAACAAGCCGTTGCTACTAAATTTAATTTATATGAACATTATGATATTAACCCAAATGGAGAAAAACATGATACGTACTTTAATTTAAGGTATAAAGAGTTAGTTTCAATTAATTCTACTTTGTATGAGTCCATTGAAATTTCGGTAAAAGACACTGATCCTAAGTTAGCTAAAGAAATAGTAAATGGTATTATTGAAGCAACTAATGAATTAATCATGTCTGTTAGAAAAGAAAGATTAAAAGAATATATTGATAATAATGAGAAAGAAATGGCTATTTCGGGAAGGAAAATTGATTCTTTAAAGTTTATGATTAATTCCATTAGAAAAGAATATAATATCATTGATTTCCAATACCAATCAAAATATATTTCTAAAGAATTAGTAAAAAGCCCTAATTTATCAGAATTTAATTCAAAAACAGCTGAAGGGTTGAGAATACATAGAACTGAATTAGAAAGATTAAGAGATGTAATTAATGCACAAATTACTACTTACAATGCCTTCAGAAATGAAATTGATAAACATCATTTAGATTATGCTAATAAAATTAGCTTTACAAATGTGGTATCAAAACCTACAATGCCTGATAGTAAATGTTATCCAATTCGCTCTTTAATGGCAATTATAGTTTCTTTATCAACTTTATTGGTAGCTTGCATTGTTATTTTGTTTTTAAATACTAAAAAGAAATAAACCTTGATTAAACTTAAAAATACCTACGTATTTTATTTTGTAATCATTAGCTATATTTTAATTAATGCTTATGTATTGCTTTTTGCAAAAGATATGTTTTATCTTTTCAATATGCTACCATTGGCTGCTTTGGTTATTTTGTTAGCTATTTTTGATATAGAAAAAATCATGTATTTGATGGTTTTTTCTACTCCATTGGCCATTAGTTTGAAAGAACTAGGTTTTAATGATGGACTAAATTTGAGTTTACCAGCAGAGCCTTTAATGATTGGCATGACATTAATCTATTTTTTAAACGAATTAAGTAGTGGCGTTACTGATAAACGAATTTTAAAACATCCCATTACCATTATTATTTTTATTCAGTTAGCTTGGATTTTAGTTACTACAATTACAAGTGAGTTGCCAGTCATTTCTATTAAATTCATGTTAGCTCGTATTTGGTTTTTAACATCTTGCTATTTTATTGCTACCGAATTATTTAAAAAGAAGAAAGCTATTATTTATCATTTGTTATTTTACGCGGTTGCATTAGCAATTGTTGCTCTTATTACAACCTATAAGCATTATGGCTATGCTTTTGATGAGAAAATAGCTGATTGGATTGTTTCTCCTTTTTATAACGATCACACAGCTTATGGGGCAGCCTTAGCCATGTATATTCCTGTTATGGTTGGAATTATGCTGATGAAAAATATATCAAACTTTGTTAAAGTTTTATGTTTCAGTTTATTGGTTATTTTCTTAATCTCTATCATTGTTTCGTTTGCTAGAGCAGGGTGGTTAAGTTTAGTAGTGTCGTTAGCAGTGTTAGTAAGTTTGTTGTTGAAAATAAAGTTCCGCACCATTTTGTTTACTTTAATTGGTGGCATTATTATTTTTGTATCTTTTCAAACTGAAGTTTTAATGATATTAGGAAGAAATAACACAGATTCAGATGGAGATATTACAGCAAACATCGAATCTATGTCTAATATTACTACAGATGCTTCTAACTTAGAGCGATTAAATAGATGGAGCTGTGCTTTACAAATGTTCGAAGAAAAACCAGTTGTAGGTTTTGGTCCTGGAACTTATCAATTCTTGTACGCGCCTTTTCAAAAAAGCAGTCAAAAAACAATCATCTCTACCAATTTTGGAGATAAAGGAAATGCTCATAGTGAATATTTAGGACCTTTGAGCGAACAAGGTTTAATAGGTGCTTTAATAGTGGTGGCTTTAGTATTTGCGGTTATGTTTTTAGGTTATAGGTTAGTTTATTCAGTTAAAGATAAGTCTCTGAAAATATTAACTATTACTGTTTTAATGGGAATGAGTACTTATTTTGTACATGGATTTTTAAATAACTTTTTAGATACCGATAAGGCGTCAGTTCCTTTTTGGGGCTTTCTAGCTATACTGGTTTGTATAGATGTTTATTATAAAGACGAACAAAAACAGAATGATAAATTGATTTAATAATCTTAAAAGGCATAAAAAAATCCCATCTACTTTTAGCAGATGGGATTTTTTATGTAATGTAAAATGTTAGTTTTTAAACATCTGTAACAAAGTACCTAACTTACTTTTCAGTTCCGTTCTTGGAATAATTTTATCTAAAAAACCATGCTCTAGCACGAACTCAGCAGTTTGAAATCCTTTTGGTAAATCTTTACCAATCGTTTCTTTTACCACACGCGGGCCAGCAAAACCAATTAAAGCTCCTGGTTCTGAAATATTTAAATCGCCTAACATGGCATAACTAGCTGTTACGCCACCTGTTGTAGGATCAGTACATAAAGAAATATAAGGAATGCCGGCTTTATCCATTAAGGATAGTTTTGCCGAGGTTTTGGCCATTTGCATTAATGAAAATGCGGCTTCCATCATACGTGCACCACCTGATTTAGAAATGATTAATAATGGTGTTTTTGTTTTTAAACAAAAGTCAATGGAACGAGAAATTTTTTCTCCAACCACACTTCCCATTGAGCCGCCAATAAAACCAAAGTCCATACAGCAAACTACTAAATCATTGCCATTTACTTTACCATATCCACTTCTTAAAGCATCATTTAAACCTGATTTTTTAATCGTGTCAACTAATCGATCAGCGTATTTTTTAGTATCTGTAAATTCTAATGGATCTCCACTTACTAAATTTTCGTGAAGTTCAGTAAACTGATTTTCATCAAAAACAATTTCAAAATATTCAGCACTTCCAATTCTTTCATGATAACCACAATCGGAACAAACATGTTGATGTGCTTTATGCTCTTGTGCTGTGTGTATTTTTTTACAAGATGGACACTTATACCATAAACCTTCGGGAGTTTCTCTCTTCTCGGTAGTAGTAGTGGTAATACCTTCTTTTAATCTTTTAAACCAACCCATTTCTATGTATTTATGAAGTTTGATTTTAGATGTAAGAAGTTAGCATTAAATCTAAAATCTTAAATCAAAAAATCTTAAATTTTACGCTACTGTAATTGTTTTATCTAAATAAACGTCTTGAATAGTATTTAATAATTCAACACCTTCTTTCATTGGCTTTTGGAATGCTTTACGTCCAGAAATTAATCCTTGTCCGCCGCCACGTTTATTAATGACTGCTGTTGTAACTGCCTCAGATAAATCAGAAGCTCCTTTACTTTCACCGCCACTATTAATTAAACCAACTTTTCCCATATAGCAATTTGCTACTTGGTAACGGCATAAATCAATTGGATGATCAGTTGTTAATTCTGAATAAACTTTAGGATGTGTTTTTCCGTAGTTTAAAGCATTGTAACCGCCATTTTTATCTGACATTTTCTGTTTAATAATATCAGCTTGAATAGTTACGCCTAAATGATTTGCTTGCGAAGATAAATCCGCAGCTGTATGATAATCAACACCATCTTTTTTAAATGCATTATTACGCGTATAGCACCATAAGATAGTCGCCATACCTAGTTGGTGAGCACGTTCAAAAGCTTGAGCTACTTCTACAATTTGTCTTCCAGATTCAGGAGAACCAAAATAAATAGTGGCACCAACAGCTACAGCTCCCATATTATAAGCGTCTTCCACGGTACCAAACATAATTTGGTCAAATTTATTTGGATAAGAAATAAATTCGTTGTGATTAATTTTCACGATAAAAGGAATTTTGTGAGCGTATTTTCTAGCCACTGAACCAAGAACACCGTAGGTAGAAGCAACCGCGTTACATCCACCTTCAATTGCTAATTTCACAATATTTTCGCTGTCAAAATAAATAGGATTAGGAGCAAAAGATGCGCCTGCACTATGTTCAATACCTTGATCAACTGGTAAAATACTCATGTATCCTGTATTTGCTAAACGTCCGTTTCCGTAAAGTTGAGCAAGGCTTCTTAATACTTGAGGGTTTCTATTACTGTAAACAAACGTTTGGTCAATAAAGTTTTCGTTTGGTAATACAATGTGGTCTTTAGAGATGGTTTTACAAGTGTGGTTTAATAAACTATCAGCTTGTGCTCCTAATAAATCGGTTATTTTAGACATAAATAATTTCTTTTTTTTGAGGTTACAAATTTAATGAAATATTGCTTAAAATCCATAAAAAAACCCCGAAATTTCGGGGTTTTATAAACATATCTGTTTTAAAATTATTCAGCTACTTGAACCATTTTGAAAGGTACATTAATAATAGCTTGGTAATCTTCACCAGCTTCTAACATATCTTCATCATCTTCTTCATAATGCCAGTTAATTGTAACTGCACTTCCGCCTTTGTGAATTGATTCTAATTTTTTGAAAACATCTAAAATACATTTAGACGAACTTGTATTAAAATATTCTAATTGAATATTTACCGTCGTAGCAGGCTTTGCAGCGGTAGAATATTTGTCTAAAGCATCCACTAAAGGTTTGTAGAATTCAATTGAATTTTCAGGGATTGAACGTCCTTTAATTTCTAATACACCTGATTGAATATCAAATGATATGGTTGGTGTTTTTGGTGTACCTTCGATAGCGTATTTTTCCATAGTTACTTTATTTATATTAATTGTGGTTGTGTTACTTTTATTATTAGTGTAAAGAACGAAACTTTATTGTCAATTTCCAAAAAATTATACTCTAATTTTTCACCAGTTTTTCTTGCAATGTCAATCATTCCTAATCCGCCACCACCTTTTAAAGACATTTCTCCATTATTCAAAACAGATTTATAATAATCTTTTAATTGCTCTCTGCTTAAAGAATTAACTTCATCCAAACGAGATTTTAATCCATGGATATTTTCGTTTAAAATATAATTCCCAGTAATAATATTGTAGGCACCTTCATTTTTTGCAATCATAAAAATGGCACTTCTGTTTTTATCGCCATTAAAATCAGTGGCATCATCCATATGATGATATAAATTTTGAAGGCATTCCACTAAAACATTATATACTTTTTTCTTTGTTTTTGGTTCTTCTTGCATATTATCCATCTTATTCTCCATAATTTGGAGAATAGAGGTTAATAACTCAGAAGTTATATCACCTTTAAAGGACAACAGAATATTATTCCTGTCCATGCTATCATATATGTTGAATGCATCAATCATAAGGGGTGATTGTAATGATATCAATTATTTTAATTTAAATGAAACGGTTGAACCATTTACTGTAAATGTTGCATCATCATCACATGCGCCATTACCAAAATCTACTGTTCTTGTTTTTAATCCATCTGGAGTTAAATCTAAAGATCCAGAAGAAATCCATTTACAATTTGATTTTTTAATTAATGAACTTGTAATTGATGTACTGAACGTACGGCCTTCTCTGTTTTTACCTGAAGAATTTCCATCAATAGAAATAATATCATCTGTTTCATCATTTTTAGTTGAGAAACCTCCAATTTGTTTTATTGTTTTTGTTCCTGCATAATCAATATTCCAAGTTCCATTTGTACAGTGACCATTAACTACTTCAATTGTGTAAGTAACGGAATCTGGCTTAATAATTTTAATTTGACCAGAATAACTGATTGTATTAGATTTAAACGTAACTAAATCTACTGTTACTAAATTATTGTATTTTGACCATCTTTTTGCAGTAGTGATGTTGATTTTTCCAGTTCTAAAAACACCATCAGCACCTAAACAGCCAACTGTTCCATAATCAATTTGAAACGTTACAGGACCATTTTGGTAAAATCCATTAGCATCAACAATAGTATCAGTTGTCACATTTGGAGTATTTGTTCCGCTAATAGCACCTAAGATTGTGAAAGTCTCGCAAGATGCTGCCATCTTTTTAATTCCACTTTGGTTAATTCCTTTTTCGTTAACTACAGGAGCAATAGCCATAAATTGTTGTTCGCAAAGCGCATTATCAACAACCGACTGAGTTTCATTATCCACTTCAGTTTTCTTTTTACATGAATTCAAAGTAATCATCGCTGAAAAGATGATTGCTACAGATAGAATGATATTTTTTTTCATTTTAATATTTTTTATGAATTTTGTATAAGTCAAAAAAAGTGCCAAATTCTGTATCAAATATAAAAACAATATTTATTTAAAAAACACTTTAACACTTTTTTTTTACAATTTTATTCCAATAACTAAAACATCATCCACTTGCTCAAAATTACCTCTCCAATCGTTAAATTGATTTTCGAGTTCTTTTTGTTGTTCAGCGATATTATATAAGTGAACTGATTTTAGGTTATCATGAAATTGTTTTACCATGAATTTTTTGCCCTTTAAACCTCCAAACTGATCAGCATAGCCGTCTGTAAACATATACAAACAATCGTTCTTTTGTAAATGGAGTGTATGAGTTGTGAAAATTCTGTTAGAATCTAGTTGAGCTCCTCCAACCGGGTATTTATTTCCATCTATTTTGTCCAAGTCACCGCTATTATTCACAATTACTAAGCTTCTAAAGGCTCCAGCCCAGTGGCACTCTCTTGTTTCGGTGTTTAAAGCTAAAATAGAAACATCCATGCCATCATTCGTATTTACATCGTTATGCCCTTGTTTTAAAGCGGCTTGCACACCTTTATGTAACTCATCTAAAATTAAGCCTGGATTTGATAATCCTTTTTCGGAAACGATTTGGTTTAGTAAATTATGCCCAATCATACTCATAAATGCCCCAGGAACTCCATGGCCAGTGCAATCTACCACCGCAATTATTTTAAAGTTATCTTTTTCTCCAAACCAATAAAAATCACCGCTAACAATATCTTTTGGCTTATAAATGATAAATGAATTTTTAAGTTTAGAAAAAATTAAATCTTTAGCTGGTAATATGGCTTCTTGTATACGCTTCGCATATTCGATACTACTTGTAATATCTCTGTTTTTCTCGGCTAACTCTTTTGTTCTTTCGGTTACTTTGTTTTCAAGGATTTTATTTTCTTTTTTGATGATATTGGTTCTATATCTAAAAAAGCCAACAACAGATGCCGTTACTACAAATGCGGAAATAACATAAAACCACATCGTTTTCCACCATGGCGGAATTACTTTTATTTTAATTTCCTTAGGAATTTCATTCCACACACCATCACTATTGGTCGCTTTTACTTTAAAAGTATATTCTCCACCTGGCAGTTCTGTGTAAGAAACATATCTCACGGAAGTTGGTGAAGACCAATCTTTATCATATCCTTCTAGATAGTACATGAATTTTGTTTTTTCAATATTCACATAATCAAGTGCCACTAATTCAAAAGTGAAATAATTTTCTTTATAAGTTAATTCAATATTACTTTTATAAATAATATTGGTATCAGACTTTATGTCTTTTCCCTGACGAGTGTATGAATACAGGTAGGAGTTGGGTGTAATTTTACTTTCATTTATTTGTAATGGATCAAAGTAATTTAAACCAGCAATGCCACCAACTAAAATTTTTCCGTCATTGCACAGAAAAGAAGCGCCTTGATTGAATTCTCGAGCTTGTAAACCATCATTGGTATTATAGTTTTTAAATGCCGAGCCATTTTCATTTTTAATGCTTGGATTAAATTTAGTTAACCCAACATTACTAGGAAGCCATAAGTGACCATCTTTATCAGGAATAACATCATAAATATAGCTATTTGGCAAACCATCTTTTTCGGTAAATACGGTGAAGTTTTTCTTTTTTAAGTCAAATTTATTTAATCCATTACTAGTAGCTATCCAAAAAACACCATTTTTATCCTTATAAATATTATTAACGCTATTAGAACTAATTGAATTTCTATTATCAATATGTTTAAATATAGATACTAAAGGTTTATCTTTATTAATTGCAAAATCAAGTATGCACAAACCTCCACCATCTGTACCTAACATTAAAGTTTTATCATCTTTATCTTCATAAATACAATTTACGCCATCAGAAGTTAATCCATTTACGCTCCCATATCTTTTAAATTCAAAAGTATTTGGGTTTATAGCAAATAAACCCGCTTCAAATGTACCAGCCCAAATTGTTCCATTACTATCCTGTATCAATTCTAAGATAGTTCCAATTTTATTATTTTCGCTAAGTAGCTTTGTCTCTTTTTTTGTTTTTGGGTCGTAAACAATAATTCCTTGACCATAACTACCAATCCAAATTCTACCTTGAGAATCTTCTAGCAGACTTAAAACAGTTGAAATTTGGTCTTTTTTTAATATAAAATTGTAATCACTAACCTCATTAGTTGTTGGACTTAAGCTATATAATCCATTTTCAGTTCCAATTAAAATGTTTTTATTATTTAATTGTCGGATAGAATAGACGAAATCATTTCCTAAGCCATTGCTAGAATTATATAGTGGGAATTTATTTAAGGAGTTAAAATAAATATTAATACCGTTTTCCTCTGTCCCTATCCATAGATTACTTTGTTTGTCTTTTAAAATGCATGAGATTTTATCACTTGATAAAGAATTGATGGATGTTTCGATTTTTTTTTCAATCGTGTAAGAAAAATCCATTAAATTAAATTTAACCAAACCTCTCCAAGTACCAAATGTAATATGATTAGAATCATTTGAGTTTATAAAACATTTTACTCGATTATTATACCTGTTTTTTTCATCGAAGGAAAAAACTTTTGTAAATTTTTTATTGCTGATGTCAAAAAACAATAAACCTCCATCTGATCCACATATTAAACTACCATTATGCTGAGTGAAATTGTAAATATTTTTTCTTCTTGAATCGATGTTGTTATTAGAGATTTTATTTTCGGAAAAATGTTTTGGTAACTCATAATTAACAAGCGTTTTATCGTTTATGTCATATCTGAAAATATAATTTGTCTCAGAGCCCACCCAGATATATCCATAAGAGTCTCTAAAAAACTTAGTGAATCCAATCTCTTGCTCGGAGTTTTTATAAAATATTTGTTTAAATGTTTTTGAAATCTTATTAAATATATTAATACCATTTGCGGTTGATACCAATAATTCATTATCACTTAAATTAATAATATCTCTTACGTTATTGTTAGACAATGAGTTAGAGCTCAAGCCCGACCTTAAATTAGTGAAGGTTTCTGTGTATTTATTGTAAATAGAAATTCCCCCTCCATTACTTCCAAAGTAAATATCTCCTTGTTTATCTTCAAAAACACATTTTATATCATTTGAAGAAATACTCTTTGGATTGGAAGGTTCATTTTTAAAAGCTTTAAAATGATATCCATCATAACGATTTAATCCGTCTTGTGTTCCTATCCAAATAAAATCCTGAGAATCTTGGTAAATGGTATTCACAGTTACGGCTGATAATCCTTCCTCAATACTAACCCTTTTAAATTTAATATTTTGAGAATATCCAAACGAACTCACTAAAAAATAAATTAGTGAAACCAAGAACCATTTTAAAGTTTGGATGTTTTTAATAATCATAACAAGTGTATAAAATTAATAAAAATGTGCAAACCATTGTTATTTTTTATAATCTTGTAAAATTTAACAAAAGTGGATTTAAAAAGTAGAAAAGATGTTGTTTTTTTAGTGTTAGCTGGTTTTTTTATTACTAATGCTATTGTTGCCGAATTAATTGGTGGTAAATTAGTTCAGTTTTTTGGTCTATTTACACAAAGTATTGGTATTATTTTGTGGCCAGTTATTTTTCTTTTAACTGATTTAATTAATGAATATTATGGCAAAGATGGAGTCAAAAAACTAACATACATAACAGTTGGTTTAATTTCTTTTACTTTTTTGCTGTTAACAGTAGCGTTAAAGATTCCAGCAACTTCCTTTTCGCCAGTATCTGATGATAATTTTAAAACTGTATTCGGACAATCGCAATGGATTATTGTAGGTAGCATTGTTGCTTTTTTGTTTTCGCAGTTAATAGATGTGTATGTGTTTTGGGCTTTTAAAAAAGTGACTGGCAATAAACATATATGGCTAAGAGCAACCGGAAGCACAATGGTTAGTCAATTAGTAGATACTTTTGTTGTGCAGTTTATCGCCTTTGTATTGCCAGGTAAATGGCCATTTGATGAATTTTTAACCAATGCAAGTTGGGGTTATGCGTTTAAATTATTGGTTGCATTAGCATTAATTCCAATGATTTACGTAGGACACTTTTTAATTGGCAAGTATTTGCACAAAAAAGATCATTTAATTAATTAGCTCGTATTTATTTGCTGCTGTAACCTTATTTGTAGCATTAAAGTGCCACCATTCGGATGTAATAGTTGTAAACCCTGCCTTAGTCATAGCATTTCTAAGCAGCAAACGATTGGTTAGCGCTTCTTGTGAAAGCTGACCCTTTTCTAATAGTTCTTTTTCCTTTTTAGGTTCGCTTAATTCTCCAAAAAAATCAAATGGAGTTCCCATGTTTAATAGTACGTCATTTTCTCCAATAATACCCACATCAACTGCTGCACCATAATTGTGTAAAGATAAATCGCTTGGATGAGCGAGGTAGTTTATTTTTTCTTCTGCAGGCATTTTTAACTCATCCCACATTTGTTTTTGAATATGTAAAGGCCTCACCGCATCAAACACAATAAGATGATAATTTGGGAATTGAGAATTTAAAAAATATTCTGCATTACATAACTTAATTGCCACTTCACATGGTAAATAGCACTCTGTAAGACCTTTGTAAATTGGCTTATTTAAAAAATTTTGAGAGGTAGAGTAGTGCAGCACTACTCTGATATTTGAATCGAGCGAGCTTAAGTTTACTAATTTTTTTGAAACATATAGTTTTTCCAAGTCGCATGAATCATTTTGTAATATGGGCTCTTTTTTTAGAACAAAAGTTGGTTTCTTTTCTACATGAATAGAACTTGAATTGCTATTTGAGTTTGTGCAACTTACAATTGCAATAAAAGATAGAATACTATAAAGTTTAATAACGGATTCTTTGAGCATTATTTAACTGGATATACGACATAATTACGAGGTGTTTCGTAAAGTGTAATTTCAATATCAAATTTCGAATCGATTTTAAGTCTTAAAAGGTCGTAAATAACTCGCGCAATGTTTTCGGCAGTTGGATTGAGTGTTTTAAATTCTACTGTATCGAGATTCAGATTTTTATGGTCAAAACGTTCTATGATTTCATTTTTAATGATATCATTCAAAATTTTCATATCAAAAACATAACCAGTAACTGGGTCTACCTCGCCTACAACTTTCACAATTAAGTCATAATTATGTCCATGATAATTTGGATTGTTGCATAATCCAAATAACTCATCATTTGTTTTTTCGTCAAATAAAGGGTTATTTAATCGATGAGCGGAGTTAAAATTTGCTTTTCTAAATACGGCAGTTTTCATATTTTATGGATTACGAATCGGGTACGAATATACGAATCTATCAAACTCAGATTCGTATATTGGTATTAATTCGCGTTAATGTTTACAATATGTCTCTATTAATTTAATGGCCATTTCATCGCCCAAACTATCTGCTTTATTTAAATCGTCGCAAGCACCTCGTTTATCTTTGCTGGCAAATTTTATAGCGGCTCTGTTTACAAATGCCGCTGCATAATCATACTTTAGTTTAATGGAGTAGTCAAGGTCTTTTAAGGCTTCCACAAATTGTTTGTTTTCGCCTTTTGCCACTCCACGGTAATTATAACTCACGGGATTTTTAGGATTTAATTTAATGGCTGCATCTAAGTCTGAGATGGAACCTGAATAGTCTCCGGTTTCTATTTTACAAGCACCTCTGGCAACCAAAGCCGTTTCTTCTTCTGGAAACGATTCTATGTATACATTCCAATCATTCACCGCATTTTTATAATCGCCCATTTCAAATCGGGCCTTTGCTCTGGTTTTATAAGCGTTGTAATTTGGATTATCGGCAGGCATTAATTTGATAGCTTCTGAAATTTCTTTAATACAATAGTTGTAATCTTTCATGGCAAATCTTACTTCTCCTTTCAAAAACATGACATCTAAATATTTTGGTTTAAGATCAATTGCTCTCGAGCAAGCATCTAAAGCATTTTTGTAGGCTTTGCCATCATACATTAATTTAGCTTGATAGTAAAATAATTCAGCGTCATCCGAATTTAGTGCTGCCGCAGAATCTAAAGTGGATTTAGCTTCTTTAAATTTTTTGGTTTCATAATACAAAATCCCCATTGTTTTTTGGCTTTCAAAATTGTCTGGTAATATTTTTAATGCGGCTTGCAAATCTTTTTCGGCGCCTTTATAATCTTGACTTTTGAGTTTAGCCAATGCCATTTTATTAAATGCTTCGTAATAATCTGGCTTTATTTTTATGGCTTTTTTAAATATAACAATAGCTTCTTTGTATTTGGCAGAGTCTATTAATTTACAAGCCGATTTATATAAATCAGCTTCGCCTGTTTTTGTTTTAGAAGTATCTTTTTGTGAAAAACCAAAACTTGAGAAAAAACAGAATACTATTGCTATTAGAAAACGAAAACTACCGTTCATAAAATAATATTTTGTTTATTGCTTTGGATGATTAAATTTACGTAAACAATTTAAATATTAAAAACTATGCCATTCTTTATTTTTATTTTAGTCTTCGGATTATTATTGATTTTCTTAAGTTTTGTTACAGTTCAACAAGGAACAGTAGCTGTTATAACTGTATTTGGTAAGTATAGACGAATACTTACACCCGGTTTAAGTATGAAAATTCCTTTTATTGAAAAAGTGTACAAAAAAATTTCTATTCAAAATCGAAGCGCTGAATTGGGCTTTCAAGCAGTTACCATTGATCAAGCGAATGTAAATTTTACAGCAATGTTATTATACGCTGTTGTTAATCAACAAGAAGAATCAATTAAGAACGTGGCTTTTAAGTTTGTGGATGACAAGAACTTAATGCAAGCGTTGGTTCGTTCGATTGAAGGTTCTGTGAGAGCATTTGTGGCTACTAAAAAACAATCGGAGGTTTTATCGTTAAGACGTGATATAGTTGAAGCGGTTAAAGAACAATTAGACGTGATGTTAGAAGAGTGGGGATACCATTTAATAGATTTACAATTAAATGATATTACGTTTGATGAAGAAGTAATGCGTTCAATGGCTAAAGTTGTAGCTAGTAATAACTTAAAAGCAGCTGCCGAAAACGAAGGGCAGGCTTTATTAATTACTCGCACCAAAGCAGCTGAAGCGGAAGGTAATTTTATTAAAATTTCGGCACAAGCAGAAAAAGATGCTTCGCAATTAAAAGGGGAAGGTATAGCCTTATTTCGTCAAGAAGTAGCAAAAGGTATGGCTGGTGCAGCTAGAGAGATGGAAGAAGCTAAATTAGATTCGTCATTAATTTTATTTAGTATGTGGACAGAAGCCGTGAAAAACTTTGCTCAAGAAGGAAAAGGAAATGTTATTTTCTTGGATGGAAGTGTTGAAGGAATGGATAAAACAATGAAACAAATGATGGCTCTTAATCAAATGGACATTAATCCAAAAAAATAACAGATTTGACGATTATATTTGAAAAAAATTGACTTTTTAAATTCAATTTCTTAACTTTAATAATCTAAAATAATTACTAACGCAAACACAAACACATATCACATGAAAAAACAACTATTATCAGTCTTAAGTATTTTTTGCTTATTCACTGCTACTCAAGCTCAAGAGAAGCCATTGAATTCAAGACATCCCTGCAATACTTTTGAAGCAATGGAAGAAGGCTTTCAAGCTAACCCAGCATTAAAGGCTCAGTTTGAGGCTTCTCAAGCACAATTCGAAATTGAGTATCAAAATGCAATTAATAAAGTAAACACTTCGGCTAAAGTCGCTGTTCCTATTTACACGATCCCTGTTGTATTTCATATTATGGGAAATTTAAATGTTACTGATCAAGCGTTTGCTACATTAATGACTTATGTTAATAATGATTATGCTAAAACAGGTTCAGATATAAGTACAATTAACCCTAGTTTCTCATCTTTATATGTTGACTCTGAAATTAGATTTGCTTTAGCACAAAAAGATCCTAATGGAAATTGCACTAATGGTATTATTCGTCATCCTACTGATAATATGTATTGGAGTCAATCATCTCCTGCATATAACTACTCTGGAACTGGAACTAATCGTTGGCCAACCAATAAATATTTAAATATTTATATTGTAGAATGTATCGCTAGTACTACCTATTCATGCCCTACAACTGGTGGAGCATATATTGGTGGTTACACTTATTTACCAGGAGGAACACCATATACAACTAATGGTAATATGGGTGATGCTATTGTGTTGTTAAGAAATCAAGTTAATGTAACTGGCCCTTCAGATGCTCGTACAATAAGTCATGAAATTGGTCATTGGTTAAATTTATCTCACACATTTGGCTCTTCTAATAATCCAAAATTCGACCCATCTAATATGCCAACTGCTCCTGTAACTTGTTCTACAGATAATGTTGCTGATACTCCTCCAACTGGTGGGTATTTTTCTATTTGTACTCCTAATGCATTAGATTGCTCAGTACCTAATATTGAAAATATTATGGATTATGCGTCTTGTCCTAAAATGTTTACTCAAGGTCAGACTACGCGAATGCGCACTGCTCTGACTAGTGCTATTGGGGGAAGAAATAATTTATGGTCGGCAACTAACTTATTAGCAACGGGTATTACTCCTGGCTATACATGCTCTCCAGTAGCAGATTTTACGGCTAATAAATTAGCTAATTGCGCTGGAAGTACCATTACATATACGAGCACAAGTGAAATTGGTGATTCGGGTGGAGTTTCTTGGACTTTTGAAGGAGGAACACCTGCTACTTCTACTGCTACTTCTGTTGTTGTTTCTTACCCAACTCCAGGAACTTATTCGGTTAGTTTAACTGCTACTAATACTGCAGGTACTAATACGTTGAATAAAACATCTTATGTTAGCATTGTTAACGGCACAGCTGGATTATTAGCTCCTGTGTTATATAGTTTTGATGGATCTACTTTACCAACAGATATTACCATCACAAACAGAAATGCTAGCACTGTTACTTGGGCTCATAAATTGGCTAATGGAGCAACATCTTCTCCTAACAGTATTTTTATAAATAACTTTACAGCTAGTAATATCGCAGGTCATATTGATATTTTTGAAACACCTGTTTTTAATTTCTCAAATACTACAAATATTGTATTATCATATTATTATGCATACGCTAAACGTTCAACTACACAAAATGATTCGATGAAAATCCAATATTCTTTAGATTGTGGTGGAACGTGGTCAAATGTATTGGGAATTCCAACAATTTCTCAAATGGCAACTGCTTCTGGAGGAACTTTAACAACTGCATTTAATCCATCTGCTGCGCAATGGGTTAATAAAACAATTGTTGCTTCATTGTTATCAGCTTTAAATAACAAACCAAGTGTAAAATTCCGTTTCTATTTCAGAGTAGATCCTACTAAAACAACGGCAAACAATATTTACATTGATCAAGTAAACATTACTGGTAATGTGGTTACATTTATTTCTGAATTAGAAAAATCGATGGAATTGGCTATTTATCCAAACCCAACATCATCTAGTTCAACTTTAGACTTTACAATTAACTCAAACGAAAAAGCAACTGTTACTTTATTAGATTTAATGGGTAGAGAATTAGAAACAAGTACGTTAACTTCTGATAATAACGGACATGTTAATCACACTGTAAATGCAAATGGTAAATTAGCTTCAGGTGTTTATATTATAAACATTGACGTAAATAACCAACGTGTTTCTAAAAAATTAGTTATTCAATAATTAATTTAAATTTCATCATTTTAAAGCCCCTTTGAAAAGAGGGGCTTTTTTTTGTGCTTAAACAAAACTGATATTTATCAACTAATTTTCAACACGATGAAAAGTTTCAACAAAAAATGTAAATATTTGTTATGTACTAAAAAACAAGATATATGTCTGAAGAGATAGAAAGAACAGAAAGAGAAGATTTATTTTCTAAAGCAGTAAAAGCTGGAAAACGCACGTACTTTTTTGACGTGAAATCGACAAGAGGAAATGACTACTACCTAACTATTACAGAGAGTAAGAAGCGTTTTGGAACGGATGGTAAGTTTACTTACGAAAAGCATAAAATCTTTTTGTACAAAGAAGACTTTGAAAAATTTATGGAAGGCTTAAATGAATCCATTGAAGTAATCAAAGAAAACGCGCCGCCAATTGTTGAGCGTGAAGCCTACGACCGAGAATCTTCTTATTCTGATAAAGGAACATCTTCATCAAATGACGATGTGAACTTTGATGATTTAGGGAAGTAATTTTAAATCAACTATACAAAAGCAGTTATCTAACAACGTTGGGTAACTGCTTTTATATTTGGGCGCGTTCCTGCTGCGCATATGGTGAAGCTAAAGCGCATGCATAAAGAGGCAGGATGAAACGGAGTGTCGCTTCAATTTTTGCTAGAGACAGGCATCCGCCAGTTGGCGGATCGCTTGCGTCCCTCGGGAAGCTAAATGTAAGTTTTATAACTAGATTCCGAATTTGAAACATAAGTCTGCGTTAAGGATTGTAGTGAAAATCCTTTTTTATGAGGGACGAATAAAAAAGATTGCAGTGGAAAGCCTGACCCGACTAGCAGGAGGGTAACGCCCTATAAACTCAAGTCTTTATTCATATTTGGTTTAAATAACGGAAAGTAGCATTTAGTAGAAAACTTTTTGCCCATTTATACCCTAAAAAAGGTATTTATTTCGTAAATTCGTCACGCAAAAACTAACATCCCGATAGCTATCGGGACACTAACTATAAATCTCTAAATAAACCAAATTATGGCATTTGACATTGAAATGATTAAAAAGGTTTACGCTAACATGCCTGCACGCATTGAAGCAGCTCGTAAAACCTTAGGTCGCCCTTTAACTTTAGCAGAAAAAATCTTGTATTCGCATTTAGATGCTGATATGAAATTAACAGATTACCCTCGAGGTTCTTCTTACGTTGATTTTAATCCTGATAGAGTTGCTATGCAAGATGCAACTGCACAAATGGCTTTATTGCAATTTATGCAAGCAGGTCGCCCTACAGTTGCTGTTCCTTCTTCAGTTCACTGCGATCACTTAATTCAAGCAAAAGTTGGTGCAAATGCCGATTTATCAAGAGCTAAAACAGAAAGCGAAGAAGTATTTAATTTCTTAGCATCTGTATCAAATAAATATGGTATCGGTTTCTGGAAACCAGGCGCTGGTATTATTCACCAAATTGTATTAGAGAACTACGCTTTCCCTGGTGGAATGATGATTGGTACCGATTCTCATACAGTTAACGCTGGTGGTTTAGGTATGATTGCTATTGGTGTTGGTGGAGCAGATGCTTGCGACGTAATGGCTGGTTTACCTTGGGAACTAAAAATGCCAAAATTAATTGGTATTAAATTAACTGGTAAATTAAACGGATGGGCAAGTGCTAAAGACGTTATTTTAAAAGTAGCTGGTATCTTAACTGTAAAAGGTGGTACTGATAAAGTAGTTGAATATTTTGGCGAAGGTGCTATTAGCTTATCTTGTACAGGTAAAGGAACGATTTGTAACATGGGTGCTGAAATTGGAGCAACTACTTCTACATTTGGTTATGATGAAAGTATGAGTCGTTACTTAACTGCAACTGGCCGAGCTGATGTAGCTGCTTTAGCAGATGGTATTAAAGAACATTTAACTGGTGATGCAGAAGTTTATGCTAACCCTTCTAAATATTTTGACGAAGTTATTGAAATCAATTTGTCTGAATTAGAGCCATTCGTAAATGGACCCTTCACTCCAGATTTAGCAACGCCTATTTCTAAATTAAAAGCAGCAGCTATTGCAAATAACTGGCCTTTAAAAATTGAAGCAGGTTTAATTGGTTCTTGTACAAACTCTTCTTACGAAGATATTTCTCGTGCGGTATCTTTGGCTAAACAAGTTTCTGCTAAAGGTTTAAAATCTAAAGCTGAATTTTTAATTAATCCAGGTTCTGAGCAAATTCGTTACACGATTGAGCGTGACGGTTTCTTAAAAACATTTGATGAAGTAGGTGCAACTGTATTTACTAACGCATGTGGACCTTGTATTGGTATGTGGGATAGAGTAGGTGCAGAGAAACAAGAAAAAAACACGATCATTCATTCTTTCAACCGTAACTTTGCTAAACGTGCTGATGGGAATCCAAATACTTTTGCCTTTGTAGCGTCTCCTGAAATTGTAGCAGCAATGGCTATTGCAGGTGATTTAAGTTTTAATCCTTTAACAGATACATTAACAAACGAAAAAGGAGAACAAGTTAAATTAGACGAACCAACTGGTTACGAATTACCTCCAAATGGTTTTGCAGTAGAAGATGCAGGATACCAAGCACCAGCAACTGATGGAAGTAAAGTTCAAGTTTTAGTAGAGCCAACTTCTAAACGTTTACAATTATTAGATCCATTTGCAGCATGGACAGGTGTTGACTTTAAAGGCTTAAAATTATTAATTAAAGCTAAAGGTAAATGTACTACGGATCATATCTCTATGGCTGGTCCATGGTTAAAATTCCGTGGTCACTTAGATAACATTTCTAATAACATGTTAATTGGTGCGGTTAATGCATTTAATGATAAAACAGATAACGTTAAAAATCAAATCACTGGAACTTACGAAGGTGTTCCTGTAGTTCAACGTGCTTACAAAGCTCAAAACATTGGGTCGATTGTAGTTGGTGATGAGAACTATGGTGAAGGTTCATCTCGTGAGCATGCAGCCATGGAGCCTCGTCATTTAGGCGTGAAAGTAGTATTAGTAAAATCTTTTGCTCGTATCCACGAAACTAACTTAAAGAAACAAGGGATGTTAGGAATTACATTTGCTAACACTGCTGATTACGATAAAATTAAAGAAGACGATACGATTGATGTATTAGGCTTAACTAGCTTTGCACCAGGTGTACAATTAACTATTGCTTTAACGCATGCTGATGGTAGCAAAGAAGAATTTAAAGTAAACCATAGCTATAACGCTCAACAAATTGAGTGGTTTAAAGCTGGCGGCGCTTTAAATATTATTCGTGCTTCTGTGAAAGCTTAATCCCATAACAGAGATTGTCACGCTGAGCGGAGTCGAATCGCAGGATCTCAGTTTTTTAATTTAAAATCCCTCTGTTGATTAACAGAGGGATTTTTGCGTTATAAATGTTTATTTATATATTTAATTAATACAAATATGAAAACACTCTATGTAATTATACTCAGTGCTTTAATACAATTACATGTTATTAAAGCTCAAAGTCCAGTGATGGATTCATTGAAAAATGCTATTAAAACAGCTAAGGAAGACACTAGTAAAGTAAAAACAATACTTAATTTAGGTAAAGAGTATTATGCAATAGGGAGTTATGATACTGCTTTTATGCAGGCTGAAAGTGCTAGGCAATTGGCTAGTAAACTTTCCTTTAAAAAAGGGATAGCCCTATCATATCACTTCACTGGAGTTATTTATTTAGCACAAGGCAATTCGCCAGAAGCGCTTAAAAATTTTGAAGCTTCTTTAAAAATAAATAAGGAAATAGGTGATAAAAGTGCGATGGCAAAGTCCTATAACAATATCGGACTTATATATGAGAACCAAGCTAATTATTCGGAAGCTCTTAAATATCACGGTAAATCTTTAGAGTTTCGTGAAGCAGTTGGCGATAAAAATGGAATCGCTATGTCGTTTAATAACATAGGTAATATTTATTTTTTTCAAGGTAATTATCCTGAAGCGCTGAGAAATCATTTTAAGTCCTTAAAAATAAAAGAAGAAATAGGAGATAAAAATGGAATTGCTGGTTCTTATACGAATATTGGAAACATTTATTTTAAGCAAGGAAATTTTTCTGAAGCTATTAAAAATCAAAAGAGTGCCTTACAACTATTTATAGAATTAGGTAATAAAAAAGAAATATCAACCTTGTATAATAATTTAGGCGCGAGTAACGACGATTTAGGAAACTATCAAGAGGCGTTTAAAAATTATAATAATTCACTAAAAATTGCTGAAGAAATTGGCGATAAACATAGCATGGCTATAGCTTATATTAATCTTGGTAATGTAAATTTTAAACAGGCTAACTATGCCGAAGCGCTTAAAAATCAGTTAGTAGCTTTAAAAATATATGAAGAAATAGGTAATAAAGATGGAATCATCTATTGTTATAATGCTCTTGCAAATATTGAACTTCACTCAACTCATAATTACAAAGTGGCTAAATCCTATAATACGAAAGCTTTGCTATTGGCTAATGAATTAGGAAGTTTAGAACATAAAATGAAAAGTTATATGGGCTTAGCAAAAGCCGATAGTGCGATGGGTAATTTTCAAGAAGCATATAAAAACTATAAATTTTTTATAATTTATAGAGACAGTATTACAAATGAAGAAACCAAATTGCAAACCATGCAAAGCACAATGCAGTATGAGTTTGATAAAAAAGAATTAGCCACTAAAGCTGAACAAGAGAGAAAAGATGTTTTGGCTAACGAAGAAAAGAACAAGCAAAAAGTAATAACCTACTCAATTGGCGTAGGATTATGTTTAGTATTATTGTTTGCCTTATTTGTGGTGAAAAGTTTACGACAAAAACAAAAAGATAATCAAATCATTATTTTACAAAAACAAGAAGTAGAAATACAGAAAGATCTTGTTGAAGAAAAGCACCGCGAAATAACCGATAGTATAAATTATGCTGAACGTATCCAACGTAGTTTTTTAGCAACCAAAGAACAATTGGATGAGCAATTAAAAGATTACTTTGTATTCTTTCAGCCAAAAGATGTGGTGAGCGGTGATTTTTATTGGGCGCATACTTTACAAAATGGCAACTTTGCTTTAGTAACAGCGGATAGCACTGGGCATGGCGTACCAGGTGCTATTATGAGTATATTAAATACCTCTTCATTAGAAAAAGCGGTGGAACTAGGAATTAACGAACCGGCTGAAATATTAAATCATACTCGTCAAACCATTATACAACGCTTAAAAAAAGATGGAAGCGCCGAGGGCGGAAAAGATGGCATGGATTGTAGTTTGATTTCATTTAATAAAGATAAGACCAAGCTTATTTATTCTGCAGCAAATAATCCTATTTGGATTGTAAGAAACAACGAACTCATAGAGTTTTCTTCTGATAAAATCCCGGTTGGAAAACATGAGAGAGATTCTATTTCATTTACACAGCGTCAAGTTGAGTTACAAAAAGGCGATATGATTTATACGTTGACGGATGGTTTCCCTGATCAATTTGGTGGACCAAAAGGTAAAAAATTTATGTATAAGAAATTAAAAGAGGTATTAGTTTCCGTTGCCCGTAAACCAACAGTTGAACAACAAGCTATTTTAAAAGATACGCTTAAAAATTGGAAGGGAAATACGGAACAGGTAGATGATGTTACGGTTATAGGTGTAAGAGTTTAAATGAAAATCCCTTTGTTGTTTGGCAGAGGGATTTTTTGTTTTAAAAATTTTAGCCGAAGAATAATTGATAATAAAAAAATAAAATAGTCATACGTTAAAATACATTAAATGATTAAGTATCGGTAATTGCTTATTTATAGAATTATCTACTTTTATAAAAGAGATATTTTTATGTTCAAAGGGAGAAAAATAAGTATTCAGTTAATTTTATTATGTCTTTTATTATGCATTCATTCTGCTAGTGTAGGTATAAATGAAGATACAGTAAAAGTCATGAAAGTACCCAATGAACTTAAACTTGACCCTTTTTATAAAAAATGTTTATTCGTTGGTAGTTTACCGATTGTGAGTTCACAAAAAGTTGCAAATGAAGCGCTGATTGAAGCGAAAAATATCATAGTTCAAATTCTATCTGATGTTAAAACACCTGGAGTGTTGGAACAATTTAAAAAAAGGAATGTAAGAATTGCTGTCATGTCTAAAGATGAGTTTACCTTGGATATTCCCGAACATAAAGATCTTCAAAGTAAATTTCCTGAAACAAATTGGAATAAAAGAGCCAGAGGATTAGGAGCTACTATTGAAAGACCTGTTACGAGTTGTGGAGAAGAAAATCTACTTTGTTATGAAAACGATTGGTATAAAGGAGAATGTATTTTGTTACATGAGTTTGCTCATACCATTCATGAAATGGCTTTAAGGTATATTGACGAAAAATTAGACAAACAACTTCACTTGGTTTATATAAATGCCATATCAAATAATTTATGGAATGATACCTATGCAATTTCAAATGAAGCGGAGTATTGGGCAGAAGGTGTTCAGTGTTTTTTTAATTCCCAGATACAGGCTATTCCTTCAAATGGGATTCATAATTTTGTGAATACGAGAACGGAACTGAAGTTGTATGACCCACAACTTTATGATTTTATTAGTAAATATTTTAGGGAAGATGAAAGGCAGATAGGTTGTTATCCAGCAACTAGAGATGGAGGAGAGACTATTACTGATAAGGAGATGATAAGTAATTATATTAATAAAAAGTTAAATCATCAGATTTTTGAAAACAATACAATTTCAAAAAAAGATACAATCACTCAATATGAACGTTCAACGTCAAATAAATTTAAGTTTATTATAGTCACTTTTGATGCAGATTCTCTATTTAATTCTGAAATTGGTGATATCAATAAATTATCCAAAAATTATGATAAATATTTGACGTCATGGGTAATTAAGATTGAGGAAATGGAAAAATATAGAGAAATCTTTACGAAAAATGAATTTAATTCTCTTAACGATTTTATAATAAATAAATCTAAAGATACTAAATATATAAAGGGTTTTCCTCTCATATTAATACTTGATAATCAAGGTAAAATTTCCAAGGCGTGGAGTGGTGATAAACGGGATGGATTAACGAGTGAAAATTTTTACGATAAAATTCAATTTGGTATTGAAAATGAACTCTTAAAACAATAATAAAATCCTTTAGTTATTGCTTTTAGCTTTGGGTTATATCACATCCTTTTCACATCCACACTTATCACATCACTATAATGCCCCAGTAATTTATCAGCAATTACAAAAATAGCTTTTTAGTGGTTCGGTTCGTCATTGCGAGCTTAGCGAAGCAATCTTACATAAAGTATATTATATTTCTTAACGCGAGATTGCTTCGTCGCTGAAAAAGCGCCTCGCAATGACGCGGAAAAAAGCGTCAATTCTTTTACTTAAAAAAATATCACATCTGTGAAATATGTAATATGTATCTCAACATGTGTAAAGCATTTGCTTTTTAGTATCTCTTACTTTGATGCATATAAAAACAATTTAAAATTTAAAATTATGTATATGTATGATGGTTATCATTTTGGTGGAATGCACTTGTTTTGGTGGATTATGTGGATGGTATTATTGATTTGGATTTTTGTAGTTCCTTATAATATTCCTGGTCAGCGAATGCCAAAAGATACTCCTTTAGATGTTTTAAAAAAGAAATATGCTAATGGCGAAATCAATAAAGTGCAATACGATGAACGCAGAGAAGTTCTCGAAAAAAAGTAATGTTTATTTAATTCAGTTACTAACTTATAAATCATAATCATATGAAAGCGCTTGTTTACCTCGGTCCACATAAAAAAGCATTGCAAGAAAAACCAATGCCTGTTATTATTCAATCAACCGATGCGGTTGTAAGAGTTACTAAAACCACTATTTGTGGTTCTGATTTACATATCCTAAAAGGAGATGTATCATCTGTTACCGAAGGGCGTATTATTGGCCACGAAGGAGTAGGGGTGATTGAAGAAGTGGGAAGCTCGGTTAATAATTTTAAAAAAGGTGACCATGTGATTATATCTTGTATAACCTCTTGTGGTAAATGCGACAATTGTAAAAAAGGCATGTACTCGCATTGCGAAAATGGAGGGTGGATTTTAGGAAATACCATTGATGGTTGTCAGGCAGAGTTTGTAAGGATACCTTATGCTGATAATAGTTTGTATCATATACCAACTGGTTCAGACGAAGAAGCTTTAGTAATGCTAAGTGATATTTTACCAACTGGGTTTGAGTGTGGTGTATTAAACGGACAAGTAAAACCAGGAGATGTGGTTGCTATTGTTGGTGCTGGTCCAGTAGGACTAGCTGCCTTATTAACTGCTCAGTTTTATACACCCTCACGTATTATTATGATCGATCAAGATGATAACCGTTTAGCAATTGCTAAAACATTTGGAGCAACAGATGTGGTTAATAGTAAAGGTGGCAATGCCAAACAAAAAGTGATGGAGATAACCGATAATAAAGGAGTAGATGTATCCATTGAAGCGGTAGGTATTCCAGAAACATTGGAGTTGTGTATTGATATTGTTACTGCAGGTGGCCATATTGCCAATATTGGGGTGCATGGTAAATCGGTGTTGTTTCATATGGAGAACTTATGGTCGCACAATATTACATTAACCACTCGTTTGGTAGATACGGTGTCAACTCCTATGTTATTTAAAACAGTGCAATCAAAAAAACTAGATGCCAATCAATTAATTACCCATCATTTTAAAATGGATGATATTATGAAAGCTTATGATACGTTTGAAAACGCTGCTAAAGAAAAAGCATTAAAAGTTATTATCACAAATTAAGATATTAAAATGAAAACTAAACTATTATTACTTGCTCTCACAGGTTTTGTATGTGTGAGATGTAGCGAATCAAAAATTGATAATGCCGCACCTCAAGATATGTCTCACTCAGATAAATTAAATAATCCAACTATGATAGAAATGAACGTTGCTAAAGAAAATACTATTAAAAATATGCAAGATGCTTATAAGTGCGAGGTGACAGCTGTTGCAAAATATACGGCTTTTTCAAAAAAGGCTGTTGAAGAAGGCTATCCTCAAATTGCCTTATTATATAAAGCAGTGTCTATTGCCGAAAGCATTCATGCTAAAAATCATAAGGCAGTGATTGAAGCATCAGGAGCAAGCGTACCAGTTATTGTACCAGAGTATGTGGTTAAGTTAACCAAAGAAAATTTACATGATGATATCGAAGGCGAAGCTTATGAAGGCATTACGATGTATCCTAATTTTTTAAAGGTGGCTAAAGAAGCAGAAAATAATGAGGCTTTTGTGAGTTTAACCTACGCGATGAAAACAGAAAACAAACATAAAGTGTTTTTTGAAAAAGCATTAGGAGATATTAATAGTAATACGTTGTTATCGTTACCATCGGTTTATTATGTGTGCCCAGTTTGTGGTGACACTTATGAAACGCAAGTTCCAGATCATTGCGATTTTTCGAACACACCAAAAGAACAATTCATTAAGATTAGTTCATTATAAAAACAAACGTATGAATCTCTCACACCTTCATTTAATCATCAATCATTTGCCTATTATAGGTTCTATGTTAGGCGGATTAGTATTAGCCTTTGCGATTTGGCAAAAAAGTAATCGCACTAAAGTAGCCGCATACGGTGTATTAATTATATCTTCGATAGGAGCTGCCATGGCTTATTTAAAAGGAGAACCAGCCGAAGAATTAGTGGAAAATATTACGGGAGTATTAAAAGAGACAATTGAACAACATGAAGACGCAGCTATGGTGTCGTTAATAGTTTTAATTGTTTTAGGAATTAGTTCGGTTATTGGTATTTATTTAACCTATAAAAATTCGAAGTACACGATGCGAGTAGCCAATGTGACTTTGTTTTTATCTATCCTTAGTTTTGGGTTTGTTGCCCGTGCAGGTTATATAGGAGGTCAAATAAGACATACTGAGTTAACAACCGTTTACCCTATTAATGCCCAGTTTCAAGAATCAGAAAAAGAGGATGATTAGCTTCTGATTATTTTTATCTTTGAATCATGATAAAAATTAGACTCATTATTTTATTAAGTTCGTTTGGGTTATTTGCTTGCACTCAACAACCAGATAGAACGGCGCAATTGCAATCTCAAATTTCAGATTTACAGAAGTAGTTAGCAGAATCCTATCGTCCTGGTTTTGGTGAGTTCATGAGTAGTATACAAGCACATCATAATAAATTATATTTCGCTGGCGAAAATCAAAATTGGCAATTAGCTGATTTTGAGATACAAGAAATAAAAGAATCATTAGAGGATATTTCTGAATATTGTAAAGATAGAGAAGAGTCAAAATCTATTGCAATAATATATCCTGCTTTGGATAGTGTAAATAATGCCATTGCCAAAAGAAATGTATTACTTTTTAAAAATACGTTTAACCTTCTTACTAATACCTGCAATAGTTGTCATCAGGCCACTAATTTTGGGTATAATGTGGTTAAAGTTCCTGATGTAGCTCCATTTAGTAATCAAGATTTTACTGTAAAAGAGGTGAAGTAATTTTACAAGGATTATTTAATTTGTAGAAAAGCTTAAAATGTCTTTTTTACATTCGTTAAAATACCCTAAAAAGCATCTTGTTATTGAGTTTGCTTTTTTGTATTTTCTATCTTCATCATATAATATATTGATGATGAAATTATTGACTTCTATTTTTATTGGTGCAGTAGCACTATCTATTAGCTCTTGTGGCGAAACCCCTAAAGAAACCTATGATTCTCCAATGAATTATGCTCATAGTTTTATGGCATGGGATTGTCCAGATAATTTGGCATTTCCAAGTATAGAGTTAAAAGATTGGCAAAAAGTTCCAGTAGTAAATGGTAGAATGCCAACATACGAAGAAGCTCAAAATGGAACATCTCTTTTATATATTGATAAGGAAGTGAAACCGGAACTAAAAGATGTGGAGCCATATAAAATGTCTTTGCCAAAATTAGCTTACTTTACAAATCCTCGTACCAAACAAAAAGAAGTAGTAATAGTGATTCAATTGGTGCAATTTAAAGATTATGTGTGGGCGGGATTACGTTATGTAAGTGGAGGCAATGCTAGTGCGATGATGAGTGAATTGACGTTTTTAACCGATGAAGAAGTGAAGAAAGAAGTAGAAGAGACTGAAAAGAATAAAACGACTGGTGAATTAAACAATCCTAGTGGGAATTAATACTATAGCTTTATAATCTCTTATGAAAATTGTTATCCTTTTTATTACTTTAACAAGTTCGATACTAGCACAAACCAATACCGATTTCTGTATTGGTAAAAAAGATAGTCTCTTTTCAACCATTTTAAAAGAAAACAGAGAGTTATTAGTATATGTGCCACAACCGGATAATCCATATATAAAAGCAGAAACTTATCCAGTATTATATCTTTTTGATGGTGCTAAATCATTTATGAAAACTGTTGCTATGATAGATCATCTAAGCAGCGATTACGGGAGTTATAGATGCCCTAAAATGATTGTAGTGGCCATTACACATCCAGATAGATTTAAAGATTTATTTCCAAATATGGCTAAAGAAAATAAAGATGGCATGGATGATTTTGCAAAGTTTATGGAAAAAGAGTTAGTACCATATATTGATAAAAAATATCCTACTCAGCCATATCGCTGTGTTGTTGGACATTCGCTTGGAGGTTTAAGAGTGGCAAACTCTTTAGTATATCAATCGCAATTATTTAATTCATACATAGCCTTAGATCCAAGTTTGGGGCACGATATGAATATTTGGTCAAACAAGGCAAGAGATGTTATGAAACAAAAATCATTTAATAATACCTCATTATTTATAGCAATGGCTCACACCATGCCAAAATCAATGAGTTTAGAAGCTATTAATAAAGATACTTCTGGTCTATCAAGACATATGAGAACGATTATGCAATTTGCAGATGATATTAAAACTTATAAAAACCCAAGCTTGCAATTTGATTGGAAATACTATACAAACGAAACTCATAGTGAAGTTACCTTTTCGGGAACTTATGATGGATTAAATTCAATTTTTTCGTGGTATTATAATCCGGAGCAAGAAAAAATAATGGATACGAAAACAAGTTCTAAAGATGCAATTGAAGTTGTAGCTAAACATTATCAATTGATTTCAAACAAAATGGGATACAAAGTGATTCCTTCAGAATCGTATATGAGTCGTTTAGTTGAAATATTTGTAAATAAAAAGATGTTAGATAAAGCGGTGGCGTTTGCAGAATATAACTTTACTAATTTTCCGGAAAGTGAGTTAGCCTATTATTATGTAAACTACGCTAAATGGGGAGATAAAAAACTATTAGCAGATTTGCTACCACAAAAATCAACTAAAGATATAACTATACTTTGTTTGGCCGAATCTAAAAAAACGATACCTACTTATAATATTTCCGAAATGGCTATAAACGAATTAGCATATCAATTATTGCAAACTAATAAATTACAAGATGCGCTAGAGTTTTTTAAAATTAATACAATGTTATATCCAAAATCAGGTAACACCTTTGATGGTTATGGGGAATGTTTGTTATTAATGGGAAAAGAAAAGGAAGGCTTAGCAGCCTATAAAAAATCCTTAGAATTAAATCCAGCTAATGCTAATGCAGAGGCAGTATTAAAAAAATATCAAACGAAGTAGCCTCCAAATCATATAAATTGTATATTTATTTTTCGTTTAAATATAGAACCATTGTTATGAAAAGAATTATTTATTTAACTTCTATTGTTTCATTAGCTTGTTTATTGAGTTCTTGTATTTATTTATCAACCAAAGCAAGAGTTCAAATAACATCTACTCCTTCAGATGTTGATGCGATTAATTTTAAAACACGTGTTAAAAGTCACTATGATAGTTTATCTAAACTACAAAAATTTGGCAATGATGTATTTGATGATGATTATCTAAATAAAAATATTTCGGTGTCGTATGATACTTTGGGAACTCATACCTATAATTATACTGAAATTGGCCTAGTCACTGGTCATGCTAAAATCAAAAATGACGAATGGTTAAAATATAAAATAAAGAAAGCGGCTATTTTGCAAGGCGCCAACCATATTGTTTTTACCCAAAGGCTAGTGTATGATAATAGCAAAAGTCTTTGGCGTTTAATCTCTGGAAAAAATAAAAATCCTAATAGTCCTCCCACAGTTTTAGTTAAATATACAGGCAACGCTGTTTTTAAAAAGTAGCAAACGAAGTAATTCTGGCATTATTGATTTTTAGTTCAAATGTTATATCTTAGTAACATGAGATTTTTTGTTTCGGCTATATTTCTTTTGTTACATGTGATGGTATCATCTCAAACGCTTAAAATAAATATTACTGGACTACGCAGTAATTCGGGGTCGGTTATACTAGGGTTTTACAATAATGATAAAGCATTTGAAGACGAAACCCCCTTATTTTCGAAAACCGAATCAAAAGCAAGTACGGTTAATCATGTATTGACGCTTACTTATAATGGGATAAAGCCTGGAACTTATGGCGTGGTTATATTAGACGATGAAAACAATAACCGTAAAATGGATTATGGTTGGATTTTGCCTAAAGAAGGGTATGGTTTTTCTAATTATGTTCACTCGGGGCTAATTAAACCTAAACTGAGTAAATTTTCGTTTACCATTACAAAAGACACAAAGGAGATTGAAATTAAAGTGAAGTATTTGTAATTTTTGTAATGCTTAATGCTTTTAGAAAATTTTAGTAAATACTTTATTTGATTTTAATTTTTAAGTTTGCTTTCTATTACACGCAACTTATTTTATTTATTTATGAAATCAAAACAACACAAAGACCGTATTATTTATCAAATCCCAGTAATGCCGCTTATTTATAGTTTAATTATTCCAATAGTTGTGTTGGATATTTGGGTAGAAATTTATCATCGTATTTGTTTTTGGGCTTATGGAATTGCTTATGTAAAACGCAGTAATTATATAAAAATTGATAGACATAAATTGTCTTATTTAGATTATTTCGAAAAATTAAATTGTATGTATTGTGGTTATGTAAACGGTTTATTACACTATGCATCTGCTATTGCCGGCGAAACCGAAAAATATTGGTGTGGAATTAAGCATCAATCTGATCCAAATTTTCAAGAGCCTCCCCATCATAAAGAATTTATAGCTTACGGAGATGAACAAGCATATAGAGACTTATAATTCTAATGATGGTTTAATTAGGTTATTCAATTAAATTGATTACCTTTACACAACTTCTTTTGAAGATTGTATCACAATCTGGTTTGTATTATCTAATTGCAATTCATTAATTTTTATACATTTTCTTATTGAAAGACAATGGCTATTTCGTTTTTTGAAATAGTGCAAATTATAACCCCGCTTAATACATTGGTAAGCACAAAAACAAAAACAACAAATGAACAAAGGAACAGTAAAATTTTTTAACGATGCAAAAGGCTTCGGATTTATTAAGGGTGATAACGGACAAGAAGTATTTGTTCACGCATCTGGATTAGTACATGAAATTCAAGAAAACGACGAAGTAACATACGATGTACAAGATGGTAAAAAAGGTCTAAATGCGGTTAACGTAACAAGAGTTTAATTAAATCTTTAGTTAAAAAACAAAAAAACCTGCTACTTTAAAGTAGCAGGTTTTTTTATGTCTTAATCTCTGGTAATTAATAAATGTCTTAAACTTAATACGTCACCTTTTCTGGATATTAATTGAATAAAGTGAAATCCGAATTCTGTTTCAAATACCTCAGATATTTCTCCGGGTTTTAAACTATAGGCCACTTTTTCAAATGCAGGTACAAACATTCCTTTGGTTATATTGTCATATTGCCCGCCATTTATAGCAGAGCCAGGATCTTCACTATACAATTTTGCTAACGAGGCTACACTTTCTCCTCTCAATGCTCTCTGGCGGTAATACTCAGCTAATTTTTTAGCGTCTTTTTTGATGATTGAACTTAGCGTAATGTAATTTAAATTAACATCTACATTCAAAAACGGAAGAATGATTAATAGAGCTAAAGTTTTCATAATGGAAGTGTTTATGTATTTAAAGATAATAATTTATTAAATATAGAATTTGAGGATTTATTTAAAATTTTAACTTTGAAATAGATTAAAAAAATGAATAAAACTAAAATAGCAGTTGATATTTTTAATAAACTAGCAAGTCTTTATCAAGCTAGGTACATGGACGTGTCGTTATACCACGATTCGTTTGATTTATTTTGCAATAGTATTTCAAATCAAGAGGCTGAAGTATTAGAATTAGCCTGTGGCCCTGGTAATATCACACAGTATTTGTTGAGTAAACGATCTGATTTTAAATTGTTAGGAACAGATTTAGCACCAAATATGATTGAGTTGGCGAAAATTAATAATCCTTCTGCCCAATTTCAATTATTGGATAGCAGAGATTTTAAACAATTGTATAAAACCTATGATGCTATGATGTGTGGTTTTATTTTGCCTTATTTGTCAAAAGATGAAGCTATTCAGCTAATAAAAGATAGTGCTTTGATTCTTAATAAAAATGGAGTGATTTATATCAGCACTATAGAAGATGATTACAGTTTATCTGGATTAAAAAAAGGTAGCACTGGTGATGAAATTTATATGCACTATCACCAAGCTGATTATTTAACTGAAGCTTTAATACAATCAGGATTTAGTATGATAGAGACACAACGAAAAATTTATTCAGCAGCCGATAATACTCCTGTGGTTGATTTAATTTTGATTGCCAAACTCAATTAAAATTTCAACACAAAGTGTTCTTTGTTTTTATTTTCAGTTCTAAAAAATACGATACCAAAATAAAACAGGTCTAAACTTAAACTCACTTCGGGATGAGCGAAAATTTCTTTCCATGCCTTTTCCATTTCCTCGCTCCAATAAATATCATCAAATATAAATATAGAGTTAGCGTTTCTTTTTTTGAGAGCCATGTTAAAGTAGTTCATGGTAGGCTCATAGGCGTGGTTACCATCAATGTATAAAACGTCGAGAGTATTAAGGCTAGAGAGTAGTTTAGGAAACTCATCGTTAAAATTTCCATTTATACTTTGTATGTTTTTAATCCCGTTTTCTTTGAAGAAATCTTTCGAGAATTGGAATAAATTAGGGCAGCCTTCGATGGTATAAAGTGTTGATTTAGCATTGGCTTTTGCTAAATATAAACTGGTTAATCCAACAGATGTTCCAAGTTCAACAACATTAGTTGGATTAAATTTATTAATTAAACGGTACAAAAATTCGGCTTGTTTTTTTTGTGCGATGCCATGTTTCGTAATTTGGTTAATGGCTCTTTTATTGGAGTTAAGTTTTCGTGATCCGGCACCAAAATCGGTCACCTCAATCGTAGTACTATCGTTTTGTAACTGATTTCTTATCGTATGTAAATCTTCAAAATCACTAAAAGGATGTTTATTTTTAATTAATTCCATATAAAAATTAAACATAAACGGAGAATGCAAATCATGCTCTGTGTATGCAGTTAAACGGTAGTTAATATATTTTAAAACAGTTTTTAAATTCATTGGTTATTCTTCTATACAATTACATACAGCAGTTTTGGTAATTGGTAATGTTTTATAATCTGGTAAGCTAGTTTCTTTCATAAAAAATATCGTCAGATCATAGATATGTTTATCGGGATGCTCGGTATTCCATTTTTTTAGTAAGTATTTACAATAAAATGGTCGCATGTAGTTGTTGTTGTTAAAGGTATAATTTTCTTGAAATTTACGCCATCGGTCGCTTTCAAATTCTGCCACCACAGGTGTTGGTTTTTCAAATGAAACGAAATCAGTTTCATGCTTGATGTCGATGTATTTTTTATCATTCGTTAATGCACTGTACACAAACCAACCGTCGTCCTTTAAAATAAAAGGCGAGAACATTCCCCAATTTTGTTCTAGTCGCAGCACTTTTCCATATGCTACAATGGCTGGGTCTAAATAAAAAGGGAATTTTTTTACACTTCCTAAATTCATCATTAAACAAAAAGCCATCACCGCAATTAAAATATAGTTTTTAAAAGTATGAGTCATTGATATAATCGTATTTGATTTTAGTTTGTTTGAAGAACTATAAATGTATAAGGTTTTGTTTTTATAAAAACGTGATTCAAACCAATCCATGATCGAAGAGGGAAGTAAGCCAATTAATGAAATTATTCCTATGATATAAAACAAGCCTACGTATAATGTGCTGGCAATTCCAATAAATACAACTAAATAACAAAGCATTCCAAACAAACGCACTTTGTTTGGTAGTAAAGGGAGTGCAATTAAAATAGGAGCTATTAGTTCGATATAAAATACCGTAATTGTTAGTATTTTTAATATAGTAGGGAATTGATAAATGAAGGTTCCTAACGGCATACGTATTTGATCTAAACTAAGCGCATAGTAAATAGCAGTTCCATCGGTTCGCCATTCTGGCGAAGTTTTTAAGAGTGCGGAGAAAAAGAAAATAGAACAGGGCAGAAGAAGATAACCAATATTTGCCCAAGAAAAATAGTTGTTTTTGTAAGAAGATGTTTTTTGAATAGAATAACGTTCGCCCCAAGGTAAAAACAAAGCCCAAAATAAAAGGATGCGAAGTAAATCATCTCCACCTTGTAAGATAAAAGGATTACGATTTTGTATCGATGTTAAAAACACCCAGCAAATAAAAGTAAATACACGTGTTCTAAAACCAACGATTAATAAAATGATGCAAATGGCATTAATGATAAATAATATTATTTGCCACCATAATTCGCCACTTAAAGTATGAAACGAAAAGTAAACAGGGCTCCAATTAAATTCTTTTAAAACATTAATAGGTAAAACACCTGCGTCGGTAAAAAATGCTTTAATTGATAAAGAGCGAATAAATAAATCTAATAGTAAAACAATGCCAACGCCGATTCGCATTAATGAAAGCGCTCTCACATCAAGTGTGTATGATTTTGTTAATCGGGCAAGTATGTGTGATCGTGTTTTAATTGGAACAATTCATTTTGTGGCACTCAACACTCATTTTCTATGAATGGATAATATGTGTTATTTGGCTGTTTCGTAAAATAAAAAAGGCCTCACATGGTTGTGAAGCCTTAAAATTAATATTTAATATTTTTACTGGCAACCAACCTGTCCAGAAACTGTAACAGAGTAAAATGAACCTGGTGTTTTGTAACAAGCTATATTTGAAAACGAAGCGATAATTGGACCAGAACCACTGATAACAACATTTCCTGCAGAAGAATACCAAACGCTTCCAGCATCTTGGCTAGGAGGATTTGTAACGGTCATAAATGCTTTATTAGCACCAACTAATAAGCTAGGGTTATTTACCAATTGGTAAGTACCAGGAGTTAATGTGGAAGAAAAACAAACTTCAACAATTGTACCTGTACTAGTGTTTGTATTTGTTAAACAAGTTTGCCCAGGTTGACATCCTACACTAGACCATGCAGAACCAACGCCTACATTTGTCATACTAGAGTTTTGTTGCGTAGATGTTGTAGCAATAGTTCCAGTTGTAGTAACGTTTGTAATCTGAGGATTTCCACCAGTACCTTTTGGGTCATCTGCTTTATATGTTGGTGTTATGGCATCGCTATCATTTTTTGATTTACAAGAAATAAATACAATACTTGCGATTGCGATCACTGAAAAAGCTGATAAAATGATTTTTTTCATTTTTTATGTTTTTTGATATCCAAATATACAACTATAAAATTAACTTCCAAATAGTTACACTCATTGGTTTACCACATTGGCTGGTTAATAAAAGCTCTTTCCTTGTTTTACCATTTGTTTTAATAAAACACAAGCTCTGTATCTATCTTCTTGATATTCTTCATATAGATCATTTAAAGTAGTTAAAACTTGAGCTAATCCGATCTCATCGCCCCATTTTAATAAACCTTTTGGGTAATTAACGCCTTTTGTCATCGCCAAATCAACATCAGCGGCCGATGCAATACCTAAATACTTCGTATCACAAGCTTCATTAATTAGCATGCAAAGTACCCTATTAACGATGTATTTTGCTAAGTTTTCATCCTTTTTTGGTTCAGGCATCGAATTTCCTTCTCTATAATCGTAAAATCCACGGCTTGTTTTTTTACCAAGGAACTTAGCTTCCAGTAATCGCTTTTGAGTTAAGGATGGTTTAAATCTTGGGTCGTAGTAAAATTGTTTCCATACGGTTTCAGTAACTACATAGTTCACATCGTGTCCAATTAAATCCATTAATTCAAAGGGTCCCATTTTAAAACCGCCAAATTCTTTCATCGCCCAATCAATGGTTGCCATATCGGCAATTTGCTCATCGTATATGCGTAATGCTTCGCTATAAAAAGGACGAGCTACGCGGTTTACAATAAAACCAGGAGTATCTTTTGCCATTACAGTTACTTTGCCCCAACTATTAATTAAGGCTTGGCAATGATTGGCAATTACCATATCTGTAGCTACACCTGGAATAATTTCTACCAAAGGCATTAGGGTAGCTGGATTAAAGAAATGAATGCCAATCACTTTTTCAGGCTTTACACATGCCGAAGCGATTGATGTGATTGATAAGGAAGACGTGTTTGATGCTAGAACGCAAGTTTCGGAAGTAATACTTTCTAATTCTTTAAATACAGATTGTTTTACGTCAATATTTTCAACAATAGCTTCAATAATTAAATCACACTCTTTAAAATCCTGAATTGTACTCGTAAATGAAGTGAAATTTAAAATAGATTGAGCTTTTTCGCTACTGATTTTTTGTTTTTCTACTAGTTTATTTAAAGAGTTTGATAAATTGGTTTTTGCTTTTTCTAGGGCAGCAACATTTGTATCGTAAACGATGGTTTTATGTTCGGCAGAAGCCGCTACTTGAGCTATCCCACTTCCCATCGCTCCCGACCCAACAATACCAATGATTGAATTTTTAGTAAACATATAAGAACGTTTTATTTTTGGATAAGTATTTTTTTAGTTTCGTGTAAATTATCTCCTTTAATGGTTACAAAATAACAACCATTACTTAAATCATGAGTGTTGATTTGAGTTTTATACAATACTCTATTGATTGTTAAAGATTCGTCAGTAACTATTTTTCCTAAAACATCAGTGATAGTAAATTGTAATGTTTTTCCTGTTTGATTGAGAATTGTGCAATTTAATTGATTGGATGCAGGATTTGGAAATACTGAAAACACAGAGCTCGTTCCAGCTAGTTGATTTTCTTTTACACTGGTAGAAGTTTTGTAATCATTATCGCCTTCTAAAATAAAAATCCCGTTTTGCATATCGCATGCAATGATGATTTTACTTGGTAAATATGGGTAAGCTCCCCAATTTCCTCGGTAGGCGCTAGTACTAAAATTATCATTTACACCATGTTGCGGATGAGTATCAAAAAATCCATGTATGGTAGTGTTTGACGGTGTTGAAATATCATATAAATACATCCCATCCTGATAAGAGCTTATCCAACACCATCTGTTTCCTACAATATAAACATTATGAGGGGTCGCTAAAGGGTGGGAGTTAATAGTATCAACTACCGTGATATTATTAAAATTACTCACATCTATAACCTTTGCTGGTGTTGATGCAGGAACTTCGTCGGCAAATACTATTGTTTTTCTATCGTCGGTTTGCCATGCACTGTGATTATAGCCGCTAAACGCATAATTAGTAAACGACTGCATGATAGAAAATGTATTAGCTGCTGTTAATTTTAGTATATGAAAGCCTTTAAAACCGCAGGACGCATAAATGGTGTCATTTCTCACAAACATATCATGTACTACATCTATTGTGCTTGATGGCACATCTTGTTCTAATTTTCTTAATAAAACTGGAGCAGTAGGAGTTGCTAAACTATACACTCGCATGGTTGAGTATCCATTACCAGATGGATCTGTAACCGAACCACAGTACATTTTATCTTGATCAATAAAGATGGTATGACTTTTTTCAAAATACGTAGTGCCATCATGCACAACATGCACCGAATCTGGTAAATATTGCATATCCACAATCTGAAAACTATTTGGTGGTGAATCATCACTTACGATATAACAATAGTTTTGGTATGTTTTTAATTCTCTCCAAGTGCATCCAGCTCTTCTTGCAATTACCGAATCAACAATAATTGGATTAGTAGGAACTGTTACATCAATAAAGTATGTTTTACTACTTGTACCAACAATTGCATATTCTTTATTTTTACTGGTTTGTGCCCAGCCCCAGCATCCAGAGTATTTTCGTCCATCCGAACCCGTATTATCTTTTTCGGGATTTAGATGGGATAGCAAGGATATATTTAAACTTGGATAAGTTTGCGCATGAGTTTTATTAATTATTAAAATAAAACATAAAAGGACTTGTAAATATAATTTCATATTAAGATGATTTTAAACACCTACAAGTTACGAAATTTAATGATTTGGATATCAAAGAAATGAAGAAAATTAACTCACTACTTTAATTCTTTTAGCAATAATTAAAGATAAAATAGTTCCCACAACTGCAATGTAACCAACGATATTATAGTGTTGTAGTTCTCCTTTTTCGTTATTAGTGATAATTAAACCGCCAATTAATGTAATAATTCCCATTGTAAATTGCTGAAGTGCAGAATTGAGTGCCATAAAACTCCCTCTAAATTGAGGAGGAACAGCAGAAGTTACCATCGCTTGAACGGGAATAAGACGACCTCCAGAACCTATAAAAAAGAAAGAGGTGCATACTAAAAATACCGCCACGGTTGCTGACTGTAAATGAGTCATGAAAATAATTGGAAAAATGGCAATACAACTCAAAATAAAAAATAGTTTATATCTACCATGTTTGTCTGATAATTTTCCAACAATTGGCGAATTGATTACAGATAAAATACCTCCTATTAAATACATTAAAGGCACATCATGAGTTCGCGATAAATGCAAATTATTAACGCTAAAATCTGTAATATAAGGTATAATAGCCATGTGCGCTACCACCATAATAGCTGGTAAACTTAATGCTATCATTGTTGAATGACTAGAAAAAATTGCTTTATAAAAGTCTTTTGTAGAGTGTTTTAAAGGAGCATTTAAGTGTGTGTTTACACTAGGTATAAAAACGATAATACAGATTAAAACAATAAAACCTAAGGCACATATCACATAAAATGGCATTTGCCAGCCAAAAGCATTCGCAATAATAAGTCCCATTGGAATACCAATAACAGAGGCTAATGCAAATCCCATCATGATAATGCCCATTGCTTGCGCTCTTCTTTCGTTAGGAATTAAATCACCAACAATGGCCATAATTACGGAGCCGCAAACGCCACCAAATAATCCAGTAAAAATTCGAGAGATGATAAAGAAATTATAAGTAGGAGAAATAGCACAGAAAAAAGTGCCGATAATAAAGCCAATATAAAGGATAATTAAGATTTTTTTTCTATCAAATTTATCTGCCCAAAAGGTGGAGAAAAAAGCTGAACATCCTGCCGCTATTCCAAATGAAGAAACTAACCAACCAAAATGACGAGTGTCAATTAAAAAAGCATCTTTAATAGTTGGTGCCAAGGGCATTAATATCATGCCGTCTAATATGTTTGAAAACTGAACAAATGCCAGTGTAATTAAGATTATTAATTCCTTTTTTTTCATTTAATTAATGCCAGCTAATTTCATGGCATCAAGCTTAATAGCTGAGTCAAGAGGTATTTGTAAATCTTGAGATTTTTTAGTGGATTTTTTCAATAGTACGGGCTTTTCTCTAATTTGTTTTTCAAATTCTTTAATACTTTTATTTTTTTCAACTCTTGCATAATAACCTTTCGGATTAGTATATAATTCATAAGCATCCTCGATAAACGTATTAGCATATGCTGGTAAGTTCCCGTCTGAATACAGTAACATGATAACTTGATTGCTTTCAATATTTTGTTTTAAATCTAGTTGCCAAACTTCAATTTTTTCGGTTGGGCTAGGGTTAGGAATTATTTTATTATAATAATACCAAAACTGCCCGCCTGCAAAACAATTTTGCCCAACTCCCATATAAACAGGTCCATACCAATAGCTATCGGCAATTGTTAATACACGGGTTTTATTTTTTAAAGTATCTTGTTCAAACATCACTTCCGGATAAGCTAGCTTCATGTTTTGATCAGGATTTTTGTATAGATTCATGCTTTTTAAAACATCTGCATCTCTGCTTCTAGCGGTATCCACTACATCAATTTTTTTCCAAACAATGTCAGGCATATCGCAATGGTGCAGTTTTTCTATATGTCCAATTATTGTGTCAACCGCTAAGCATTCGCCATAAAAACTCCAATGGTGACCAAATTTTGGAAATAAAGGATATGGTGTGGTTGGTTTTAGTTTTTGGAAATACGCTTTTAAGTCTAAAACATTTAACCCTAATTTTTTAGATTGACTAGTATAAGCTTCATAGTTTGTTCTATTAGGAGTATGCTTATATTTTTCGTCAATATATTCAATACAGTATTCGCCTTTGCCAGGTGCAAATACTAATAGCAAGTCTATTCCTTTTTTCTTTAATGAGTCTTGAACAACTTTTGCTTTTTGTAGTTTAGTAACTATTTTTTGTTCGCCTACATAATCATCACCAAATGCCGAAAAAATATAACCTTCACTAAATACATAATTTTCTTTACCTAAAACAAAGGAGTTTACTCTTATTTGATTAAAGGCTTTATAATAAAATTGATTATTTAGTCGTACAAATAATTCTTTAAAAGCCCAATGATCGTTATTATAATCATCTTTTAATGATTGATATTCGCCACTAAACCACATTCCTTTATCTTTTTTTAATAATGAATCAGGATTAACATCATTGATAACAATACCAGTTAAGTTAGGTTTATTATCTTTTTTTATAAGACCCATCATCATTGGGTAACATAGCGCGATAAACGCTATGATAACAAATACATTATATGATTTAATTTTTGCCATTTCTTAAAATCTAAAATAAATAAATGGGTTAAAATCTAAAGCAGCTATATAACTTAATGATATGTAGAATAAAATAATGCTAGTACTAACCATCAACGTATTAGATAATGTTGAATGGTTTTCTCCATAAACTTTAGCTTGAATATTTTTTGTAAATGGAATAAATGCAAAAAACGAGAAGAAGACAGCTAAACTTAATGAGAAATAAAAATCATTATGTAAGGCAAATTTGCCATCTGTAAAATTGAAACTAAACATGGTTTTTACAATATAATTTGCTTGTGATAAATCTTCTACTCTAAAATATACCCAGCCAACAACCACAATTAAAAAAGTAAGTAGGGTAGAGATAATTTTCCCTGTTTTATCATATACTTTTAATAAAAACAAGCGTTCTAACACTAAAAACAAACCATGAAAAGCTCCCCAAATTATAAAGTTCCAACTAGCGCCATGCCATAACCCTGATATCAAAAACACGACTAATAAATTGCAATATAAGCGTGCATTGGAGTTTACTTTGTTACCTCCTAAAGGAATGTATAAATAGTTTTTCATCCAAGTGCCTAGTGTTACATGCCATCTACGCCAAAAATCAGTAATGCTTGATGATAAATAAGGATTATTAAAGTTTTGAGGCAAACGAATGCCTAACATTTTACATAAACCAATTGCCATATCGCTATAGCCGCTAAAATCAAAATAAATTTGAAAAGTATAAGCAATAGCTCCAACCCATGCAGCAGCAGAGTCAATATGTTGCGCATCTAACTTAAACACATCATCTGCTTGCGCTCCAATAGTATTGGCAATAATTACTTTCTTTGCTAAACCAATACAAAAGGTGTAAAAGCCACTTAGTTTTACTTCGGCTGTAAAGTTTTTTTCGCGATTAGTAATTTGATCGGCAATATCATGGTAACGAACAATTGGTCCTGCAATTAATTTTGGAAATAATAAAATGTAAGTTTGATAGTGCCAAAAGTTTTTTAGTGGTTTATGCACACCTCGATAAACATCTACAACATAAGTTACACTTTCAAATGTGTAAAACGAGATGCCAATTGGTAACAAAATTTTTAACGCTGTAATTGGTTTCACGCCAGCTAATCCTAATACCGAATTAAAATTATCAATAAAAAAATTGCAGTATTTAAAATAAAACAACAGCCCTAAATTCATCAATAATGAAATGACCAATAATTGCTTTTTGCCTTTTGATGTTTTGGCTTCGGCCATTTTATTAACCAAAAAGAAATCTAAAAAAGTAGTGCCAAGAATTACGAAAATAAATTTTGGTCCGCCCCAAGAATATAAAAAAACACTAAATAATAGAATGCATACGTTTTTATATTTATTGGGAGTAAAATGATACGCCAACAAAAAGATTGGTAAAAAATAAATTAAAAATGTGATGCTGCTAAAAACCATGTTTTGATTTAAGATTTTAGATATGGGATTTAAGATTTTTATTTCTTAAATCTAAATTCCTAATTCGACCTTCTATTGATATTGTTTTTGGTAATAGTTAGCATAAGCTCCTGAAGTGACATTGTTAAGCCATTCTTCATTTTGCAAATACCAATCTACTGTTTTTGATAAACCTTCTTCAAATTGTAAAGATGGTTTCCAGCCTAGGTCTTTTTGTAATTTAGTTGAATCAATGGCGTAACGTAAATCATGACCAGCTCTATCAGTAACAAATGTGATTAGTTTTTGATTAGTACCTTTTTCTCTACCTAATTTTTCATCCATCATGTCGCATAATAAACGAATCACATCAATATTTGTCCATTCATTATGTCCACCAATATTATATGTTGTTCCTAAAGCTGCCGTGTGAAAAATAACATCAATTGCACGAGCGTGATCTTCAACAAATAACCAATCACGAACGTTTTCGCCTTTACCATAAATTGGTAACGGTTTGTTATTTTTAATATTGTTAATGCAAAGTGGAATTAATTTTTCAGGAAAATGGAACGGTCCATAATTATTTGAACAGTTAGAAATTACACAAGGTAATTTATAAGTGTCGTGATACGCTCTTACAAAATGATCAGAGCTTGCTTTTGAAGCAGAGTAGGGACTGTGAGGATCGTAAGCAGTTGTTTCGGTAAATAAACCAGTATCTCCCAACGAACCGTAAACTTCATCAGTTGAAACGTGATAAAATTTAGAGAATTTAGTTGGATCTGCTTTGTGTAATTCTTTGGCAGCATTTAATAAATTTACTGTACCAATTACATTCGTATATACAAACTCTAAAGGATTAGTAATACTTCTGTCCACATGACTTTCCGCAGCTAAATGAACAACCGCATTAAATTGATGTTCATTAAATAATTTATTTATAAAATCAGCATCTACAATGTCACCTTTTACAAAAGTGTAATTAGGCTTATTTTCAATATCACGTAAATTAGCTAAATTACCTGCATAGGTTAATTTATCTAAGTTAACGATTTCATAGTTTGGATATTTGTTTACAAACAATCTCACAACGTGTGAACCAATAAAACCTGCGCCTCCTGTAATTAATACTTTCATTTTGTATATGTTATAAATCAGTTACGAATATAATAAAAATTGTGATTTTGGAATGACGAATGACGATTTAATCAATCAAAATTTGTTATTCGTAACTCACACTTCTTAAATCTTAAATTATTTACCTCTTCCTTGAATAACAATTAAAACTGTGTGAATTAGGATTTTAAAATCAATCACTAAACTCATGTTTTCAATGTATAGCAAGTCAAATTTAACACGCGAAACCATTTCTTCGATGTTTTCGGCATAGCCATATTTTACTTGCCCGTATCCAGTAATTCCTGGTCTTACACGGTGCAGATGGACATAATGAGGAGCGTGAACCACAATTTGATCAATAAAAAATTTACGTTCTGGTCTAGGGCCTACCAAACTCATATCACCTTTAATAACATTATAAAATTGTGGAATTTCATCAAGGCGTACTTTTCGTAAAAAACGACCTAGTTTTGTAATTCTTGGGTCATCCGTTTTTGATAATTTTGGTCCAAATTTCTCAGCGTCTATGAACATAGTTCTATACTTAATGATGTAAAATGGTTTACCGCCTTTGCCAATTCGCTCTTGTTTAAAGAAAACTGGCCCTTTCGATCCCATTTTTACCAAAACCATTAAAACAACATATAACCAGCTAAAAGTAATGATAACAAATACAGATACACTTACATCAATAAATCGTTTGACTGATTGTTGCCAATTTGGCATTACTTGTTTGTTGATAACAATTAAAGCCGTATCTGAAATAGAGTTCATCTTAACCTGTCCAGATAAAATATCATACATATCAGGAATGATTTTTATGATGGCATCGTAATCGTTTAACTCATTAATTATTTTTTCTAAATACTCGTGTTCCCATGACTCAATAGCTATTATAATTTCCTCAATTTCATGTTCTTGAACAATTTCTTTTAAATCTTTATATTCGCCTAAATGCTTTACCTTTTGCTTTAATTGCTCAGAAAAACCATTTTTTTCATCCAAATGAATAAAGCCTACAAATCTGTTACCTGATGATTTATGGCTAGAGTTTATTTCTTCATAAATTTTTAATGCTCTTTGATTACTGCCAATAATAACTGTATTAAAGCCAATTTTTCCTTCATTAATTTTATAATTTGTAATGGTTGACAATACAAATCTTAAAGTTGCCGTGATAAAAAAATGAAGTGCAAATAAAACAGTATATACTTTATAATAGGCTTTGTAGCTTGATACAAAATCATCTAATAAAATAAAAAAGAAAATAAAGGTTACCCCGATTAATGAGGTAGCAAAGGTTTGCATAAGTTCATTAATTCGCGATTTTCTATAAATATTTTTATAAAATCCAGTTAAATAATAGGCTAATAACCATCCCAAAGGCAGGATAATTATGCCCAATACATATTGCCTATCAAATATTTGTTCTGGTAAAATACCAAATTTATCGGGCTCTATATAGAATTTACGGTATAAGTAAAACAAACTCCAAGCTAAACTTGCAGATATGTAATCAGCAAAAACATATTTAAATGTTTGTAGAGCTTTATTCATTTTACAAATAAATTAGTTTTACGTTGTCAATATAAATTTCAGGGGACGAAACTTCTTTATCTGCATGTATAAAAACTTGATAGGAAGGATATGTTGGTTGCGCACTGATGGTACTAGTTAATTGAATGTATATTTTATTCCATTCGGAAGATGTGTTAACTGTTAACGCCGTTCTCCTGTCTCCTCCCCCTCCAATAATACCAACTGTAAAAGGTTGATTGCATCTATAATTTAATTCTAAATAAACAGTTTCGCCACTAGATGGTAAAAAATAGGGTTGAACCTGAAGCATCTCCGCTGTTGGCTTTGAGTCACTCATTGTCATATAGATAGATCCAAGCCCTTCAAATGATTTACTGGGGTCATAGGTTGCAGTGTTTGTATAGTCTGTAGCGCCATTTGAAACAAAAAAGCTACCTCCTGGCTCGAAATTATCACTATAATAGAAAAATGCACTTGAATTATATTCAAATTCAGGGTTGATTGTGTAGGTTTTTCCAGGTTCAAAATTTTGATTAATAGTAACTGATTTTAGCATCTGATAGGGGACTCTAGTTGCTGAGATACCATTATTTTTAATTCCTGCTAAAAGAGTTATTTCTGTATTTCCAGAGGCCACAATTGGCATCACTTTTCCAACAGGAAACACACCTTGAAATTTATCGTTCACATAATACCACATATCTGTGATTTTGTGACTATTGGAACCTTGCCCAGAAATTGTTTTTAATTGTGTGTTATCAACCACCAAAAAGGCAGATTCTGGAGATTTAAACTTGTCTTTTTTACAAGAAATCAAGAAAAATAAGTTACAAAACAATAATAAGTACAGTAAATATCTATGCATATAGAGTATAAAACGTAAAGATAACAGTACTTATTGTATTGACATAAGAAAAAAAAGTGTTTTTTATTGAATTCTATGACTTTCGAGATGGATTGATTTGAAATTCAATATCTTGTACTATTTGAAGCGCTTTTTCAGCGTCCGTTAAAGATACTGCCAGTGGAAAATTTTCGCTAATACTTTTATAGAAATACTCTAATTCTGTTTTTAAGGCATTCACTGGATTAATAATAGGTTGTTTTTGAATAATTTCAAATTTTTGTTGTCCAAAACCGGGGTCAATCAGTACTCCTTTATTGTTGGAATTTGAGGAAATAGGTTGGATTTTATGAATAGTTGTTGTTTTATTTAAAAGGTCAATATTTATAAAGCTGTTTTCCTCAAAAATGTTCATTTTTCTGACATTTTGAAGAGCAATTCTATTGGCAGTTAAATTAGCTACGCATCCGTTTTCAAATTCTATTCTCACATGGGCAATGTCGGTAGTTTTACTCACTATGGAGGTACCAGTAGCCGCGATTTTTCTTATCTTACAAGTTATTGTATTAATTAATAAATCTATATCGTGTATCATTAAATCTAATACTACGGATACATCCGTTCCTCTTGGATTATAGTTAGCCAACCGTTCTATGTCTATATGCTTTGGATTAGATATAATTTCTTTAGCCGCTACAAACGCTGGATTAAAACGTTCAACATGACCTACTTGAACAATAACTCCCGCTTCTTTGGTTAATTTTATTAATTTTTTTGTATCATCAGTATTGTCTGTAGCAGGTTTTTCAATAAACACATGTTTACCAAGTTTTATAGCTTTTGAAGCTAATTCATAATGTGTTGGAGTAGGTGTTATAATCAATACCGCATCACATAGAAATAAAAGTTCATCAAAGCTATCGCAAATTTTAGCATGATGATGATATGCTAAATTAGCTGTCACGTTTTTATCAATGTCATAAATAGCGCTTAAATTAAATTCTGAAATTTCGCTTACAAGTTTTAAGTGAATTTTTCCAAGATGTCCTAAACCAACAATTCCTACGTTCATTTATTATTTTTTGGTAAATGTAATTATCTATTAAAAACTAATTGTTAGAAATGATTTTTTTATATTAAAACTCAATTGTTTATTATCATTATTTTTAAGGCATGCTAATTCACACGAACAAAGAGGACGAATATTTATTTCAAGGAAAAAGAAAGCGTTTAGTGGAACAATTAAAGGAAAAAGGAATCATCAATCAGGCGGTTTTAAATACTATTTTAAAAATTCCACGTCATTTATTTTTCGATCAAACTACTGAACGACCTGCATTATTAGATCATGCTTATTCTGATAAAGCCTTAAAAATTGGAGCTGGTCAAACCATTTCACATCCATTTACAGTGGCTTTTCAAACAGAAAAACTCAATATTGTAAAAGGAGAAAAGGTGTTAGAGATAGGAACTGGTTGTGGTTATCAAACAGCTGTATTATTGGAAATGGGTGCAAAAGTATATTCTATTGAAAGACAAAAAGAATTATTCGATAAAACAAAGGTGTTTTTACCGTTAATAGGATATAAAGGAGCTAAATTAATATACGGGGATGGATACAAAGGGTTACCACAATTTGCCCCATTTGATAAAATCATTGTAACGGCTGCGGCTCCTTATATTCCGCAAGACTTATTAGCTCAACTAAATATAGGTGGAATTATGGTTATACCATTAGGGGAAGGTGAAGAACAGGTTATGAATGTTATTGTTAAAAAAAGTGGCACAGAATTTGACAAGCAGGCATTCGGAAAATTTAAGTTCGTTCCCATGTTGCAAAATAAGATGTGATTTATATCAGATTTGTTTTTTTTACAATATTAACAAATGACTGTTTGTAATTGTATTCTTATTAGTAAATTTGTGCTCGATTAAAATAACCAACTTTGTACATTAAATAAAACAAACAAAAACAAAACAATTATGAAAAAATCAATCGCTCTAGTAGCAATGGCATTCGGTGTAACTGGTGCTTTCGCTCAAGATTTAACATCAAAAAAAGGTGAACCATTTTTACCAGAAGCTGGTGAATGGTCAGTAGGAGTTGACGCTACTCCATTTTTAAATTATGTAGGTAACTTCTTCGGAAAAACTGGACCAAACGTTGCTCCAACTTGGAATCACTACAGCTTAAACCAAACTATTACTGGTAAATACATGAAAGATGCTAACACGGCTTACCGTGCTACATTACGTATTGGTTTAGATAATCAAAAGAATAAAAATGCAGTTGCTACTTTTGTTGCTCCAACTGCTGGTGATGTTGCTGCTTTATCTGAAGCTGCTGAACAAAAATTTGATGTAAGAAGATCTTCTACTCGCAATATCGTATTAGGCGTAGGTTTAGAAAAACGTCGTGGTAAAACTCGTTTACAAGGTGTTTATGGTGCTGACTTATTAGTTTGGGGTGGTAACACAAAAGAATCTTTTAAATATGGTAACGATTTAACTCAAACTGATGATGTAAATACTTTAGGTTTTAATGAAAACTTAGATCCAACTGATGCAGCTTATACAACTGACTGGGCTTCACAAGGTTTTGCATCTAACGTAACTGGTACTATTACTGGATATAATCAAGTTGATAATGCTCGTGCATTAAAAAGAAAAACTAATGGTAAAATTGGTGTAGGTGTTCGTGCTTTTATCGGCGTTGAATACTTTGTTGCTCCAAAAGTTTCTATTGGTGGTGAATTTGGTTGGGGCGTAGGTTACCAATTAAATACAAAAAACAAAGCTACTTGGGATGCTGAAGGTACTGGTACTGCAGCAGGATCAACTCAAACAGCTGGCGAAATCAAAGCTAAAGACGCTACTAACGGTGGTGGTACATTTGTTATCGATACAGATCGTAACGCAATCAATTCAGCAGCTTATAACTTAATGGGTGGTTCAGGAACTATTCGTTTAAACTTCTATTTCTAATTTATAAAGTTAGATATGTTAAAGCCCCGCAATTATGTGGGGCTTTTTTTATGCAATATAATTTACTTAGTAACATAAATATTACATATAAATACTAAATTTGCGGCACTAAAAAAAAAAATATGTCAACAGCAGTAAACAAAGGACCAATTTCTAATTTCATCGAACATCATTATAAACATTTTAATGCAGCAGCTTTGGTTGATGCTGCTAAAGGCTACGAAACCCATTTAACCGAAGGTGGTAAAATGATGGTAACATTGGCAGGTGCCATGAGTACTGCCGAATTAGGAAAGTCTTTAGCAGAGATGATTCGTCAAGGTAAAATTGATATTATCTCTTGTACGGGTGCAAACCTAGAAGAAGATATTATGAATTTAGTAGCTCATAGTCATTACAAGCGTGTACCTAATTACCGTGATTTATCTCCACAAGAAGAGTGGGATTTATTAGAAAATCATTATAACCGTGTGACTGATACTTGTATTCCTGAGGAAGAAGCATTCCGTCGTTTACAAAAACATATTCATAAAATTTGGAAAGATGCAGATACTGCTGGAGAACGTTATTTTCCTCATGAGTATATGTATAAAATTTTATTAAGTGGAGAATTAAAACAATATTATGAAATTGACCCAAAAGACAGTTGGATGTTAGCCGCAGCAGAGCGTAACCTACCTATCGTTGTTCCAGGTTGGGAAGATAGCACCATGGGTAATATTTTTGCGTCTTATGTTATCAAAGGCGAAATTAAAGCTAGTACGATGAAAAGTGGTATTGAATATATGACTTGGTTAGCGGATTGGTATCCAAAAAATAGTGGTGGAAAAGGAGTGGGATTTTTTCAAATTGGTGGTGGTATTGCTGGAGATTTTCCAATCTGTGTCGTACCAATGTTATACCAAGATATGGAAATGCATGATGTTCCATTTTGGAGTTATTTCTGTCAAATTTCAGATTCAACTACATCTTATGGTTCATATTCTGGAGCCGTTCCAAACGAAAAAATCACTTGGGGTAAATTAGATATTCATACACCTAAATTTATTGTAGAAAGTGACGCAACTATTGTTGCTCCATTAATTTTCTCTTGGGTACTAGGTTGGTAGAATCAAATTTAAAAGAGGTTTTAAAATAACAAAAAAGCTCCGTATCAATTACGGAGCTTTTTTGTTTACTAAAGTTTGTTATTTATTGCTGTAAAAATCAACATAAGCATCTTTGTTATTGTTGTAGAGTTCAAAAACAATATGAACGTTTTTACCAATCCACTCAAATCTGTTTTTTAATTTTTTAGGAGAACCATAATTGTCTTTTAAAAATTTAAATAAAACAGCTCCCGTCGTGTTTTTTGTAGAAATTGATATGTCGGTAAGTTTGTTTTTTATAAAAGTCACTCTAAAATAATCTAATTGAACACCGCTAAGTTTTGTGTTGTTTGAATTTACTGTATATAATTGAGAGCTTCCTTCTTCAAGTTCTAGCGTTAAATTTTTGTAGAGTTGTTTTGACGAACCAAACGTAAATTCGTCAAAGCCATGACATTTTTCTAATTCAGTATTATTTTGAAATAATGTATTTAATGACAGGATAAATAAAATTAGGACTGTTTTCATTTTGTTACTTCAATAAAGCTAATTGTAAAACTTCTGTCATTTGAGTGACATATTTAAATGTTAATCCTTTTAAGTAATCAGATTTGATATCATCTACATCTTTTTTATTATCAGCACATAAGATGATTTCTTTAATACCAGCTCGTTTAGCAGCCAATATTTTTTCTTTAATACCGCCAACAGGTAATACTTTACCTCTTAATGTAATTTCACCAGTCATCGCTAAATGTTTTTTAACCTTGCGTTTAGTTAAAGCAGAAGTTAAAGATGTTAGCATTGCAATTCCAGCACTTGGTCCATCTTTTGGTGTCGCACCTTCAGGAACATGAACATGAATATTATAGTTCTCAAAAGTTTCTGAATCTATATTTAAATCTTCGTTATGAGCTTTAATGAATTCTAAGGCAAGTGTTGCGCTTTCTTTCATCACATCGCCTAAATTGCCTGTTAATGCCAGTTTTGCTCCTTTTCCTTTTGATAAAGAAGTTTCTATAAATAATATGTCGCCACCTACTTGAGTCCATGCTAAACCAGTTACCACGCCTGGTACGTCATTACCTTGGTATTTTGCTTTTTCATGTGAAGGGCCGAGTATTTTAGCAATACTTTCTTCGCTAATTTTAGGTAAAGTTTCTTCTTTAACAACATGTACAGCAACGTAACGTGCAATTTTCGAAATACGTTTTTCTAAATTACGAACACCACTTTCTGCAGTATAATTCTCAATAATAAATTCTAATTGCTTATCCGTTAATTTTAATTGAGATTTTTTTAATCCATTATCTTCTATTTGCTTTGGTAACAAGTGTTGTTTCCCAATTTCAATTTTTTCTTCAACAGTATAGCCACTTACATCAATAATTTCCATACGGTCACGTAAAGCAGGTTGTATAGTTGCTAAATTATTGCAAGTTGCGATAAACATCACTTTACTTAAATCGTAATCTGCTTCTAAGAAATTATCATAGAAAGTAGAGTTTTGTTCAGGGTCTAGAACTTCTAATAAAGCAGAGGATGGATCTCCATGAAAATCACTTCCAACTTTATCAATCTCATCTAAAATGAAAACGGGATTTGAGGATTGCACTTTTTTTAGGTTTTGTAAAATACGTCCTGGCATAGCTCCGATGTATGTTTTACGGTGTCCACGAATTTCGCTTTCATCTTTTAATCCACCTAAACTCATGCGCACATATTTACGACCTAAGGCTTTAGCGATACTCTTTCCTAAAGATGTTTTACCAACTCCTGGAGGACCATATAAACAAAGAATAGGGGCTTTTAAATCACCTTTTAATTTTAAGACAGCTAAATGTTCTAGTATACGTTCTTTTACTTTTTCTAAACCAAAGTGATCTTCGTTTAAAGTAGCTTCAGCATGTTTTAAATCAAAGTTGTCTTGTGTGTATTCTCCCCAAGGGAGGTCTAATAATAATTCTAAATAATTGGTTTGAATTCCAAACTCGGGGGAGTTAGGATTCATGCGAGATAATTTACCAATTTGTTTTTCAAACGTATCTGCAATTTCTTTATTCCACTTTTTAGGTTTTGCTCTTTCTCTTAATTCTTCAATATCTTGCTCGTGGCTTTTTTCACCTAATTCTTCTTGAATGGTTTTGATTTGTTGGTGTAAAAAATAATCACGTTGTTGTTTATCGATATCAACTTTTACTTTATTCTGAATTTGATTTTTAAGTTCTAACATTTGTAGGTCTTTACTTAAATGAGCTAAAACCATTGTGGCTCTATCTTTTAAGCTTGGAACTTCGAGCATGTTTTGTTTTTCGGCAGCACTCGCGTTCATGTTTGATGAAATGAAATTCACCATAAAATTTTGGCTTTCGATATTGTTTAAAGCAAAACCGGCTTCAGTAGGAATGTGTTGAGACTTTTGAATGATTTGTAAAGCCGTATCTTTTAAACTCGAAACAATGGCTTGAAATTCTTTATCATCTTTATCTGGACGAGTTTCTTCAAAACGCTGTGTGGTTGCTTTATAATAAGGTTCGCTTTGAGTAAACTCTTTAATACGGAAACGTTTTTTACCTTGAATAATAACCGTTGTATTACCATCTGGCATTCTTAACATCTTTATAATTTGTGCTACGGTTCCAACAGAGTGTAAATCTTCAGGTTGAGGATCTTCAATGCCATCGTTTTTTTGAGTCACAACGCCAATGGTTTTATCGCCCTTATAGGCATCCTTTATCAGGTTAATCGATTTATCTCTACCCACAGTAATTGGAATAACTACTCCTGGGAATAAAACGGTATTGCGTAACGGCAAAATTGACAGTATATCGGGTATTTTTTCTGCATGCATATTGTCCTCGTCTTCGGCCGAAAGTAGTGGAATAAAATCACTATCCTCGTCAAGCATAGGTTCAAAGGGCATTTTATCAGAATCGCTAAAAAAGTTCATACAAAAGGGTGTTTAGGTGCCATACAATATACGATTATTATGCCATGAATGTTTTAGGACTTTGTGGCAGGATATAAAAAAATATCAATAGTTATAAATCAATTTATATTATTATTTTTGTGATGTTGAAAAAGGGAATTTGGTGTAAATCCAATACTGTACCCGCAGCTGTAAGTCTACTATAGATTTTATACATTAGCCACTGAAATATTATGTTTTGGGAAGGCGTATAAAGTAAGACAAGTCAGAAGACCTCTCAATAAATCGATGTTTAGAATTCCGGGAAAAGGATTCGTAAAGGCATTGTATCATATTATAATGAAACAATTATTTATTGTTTTTATACTTTTAGGCTTTTGTGGCTCAAGTTTTACATTGTTTGCTCAGTTTTCTCCGCCAGCAGGAGAAATAGGGTCTACAGCTATTTTTAAAGATAGCTCCGTATTTGTGGGATGGGCTAATCAATGTAAAGTTATAAGGGGATTACAAGATATTTCAATTCCAATTAACGGATATGCCAATGTGGGTGATAGTTCTTTAGCCACTGGAATGGCAGGCACAAATGGAGTGGTGAGTATAGGAGACGGAGGCGAAGCGATTTTACAATTTAATTTGCCAATTATTAATGGTGTCGGTCCTGATTTAGCGGTTTTTGAAAATAGTTTTGACGGTCAGTTTTTAGAACTTGCTTTTGTAGAAGTAAGCAGTGATGGTATTCATTATTTTAGATTTCCAGCTGTGAGTCATATTGATACAACCATACAAACTTGGAGCTTTGGATTAACCGATGCGACAAAGATTCATAATTTGGCGGGGAAATATAAAGCCGAATATGGAACTCCTTTTGATTTGTCTGATATTGAAGATAATGTTTTATTGGATAAACAATGGATTACTCATGTTAAAATTGTTGATGTGGTTGGTTGTATTCAAAATCAATATTGTACACGAGATGTTGATGGTCGTAAAATAAACGATCCTTGGCCAACTGATTTTGGCAGTGGGGGATTTGATTTAGATGCTGTAGGTGTTATTCATCAACAGTCGGTTGGGTTAGATGAATTGGAATTTGCAACTATTTCTGTTTATCCAAATCCAGCAACGGATGTGTTGTATGTTAATCTTTCATCAGGTAATTATTCGGCAGAAGTAATCAATTTGATAGGTGAAGTTGTTTTGAAGGTGGGAAATAAATCCAATACAACTTCTATAGAATTGAGCAATCTAAAATCAGGAGTTTATGTCTTAACGATTGCCTCAGAAGGACAACAAAAACAAATTAAGTTTGTGAAGCAGTAATGCTTTTTAACCACATAGTCACATAGAAAAATTGCTGTGTTATAGAGTTTAGGATAGAAAAATTAATTTTTAACATAGCGTTCTATCTTTCAAGCGAAGCTTCTATTTATTTCTTTTTTACTAAATAATCTATGTATCTATTTGGTTTAAATTTGCCCTACTAAGCAACCCAGGCTCTAAACGTATCGTAAAAAAACAGATAGATAAAGTATAATACAAAACACCAAGCAATAGCCGAAATGCTTAAATAGGTAATTACTTTTTTCTTGTCTTTATAAAAACGCTCTGCTAAAAAAGCTCCAATAGGAATGGATAAAAAAATGGGCGTTAAAATAGCAATGCCTGTTAATCCAAAACGATGCTTAATACGAATAACTCTTCGGTTGAATTTGGTAAATATCTTTTTTGGATGCTTAGAACTAAACATACCTTCTTTTACTTTATCCCACCATTTTAATATTCCAGCAAATAAGTAAGTAAAAACAATAGTGCCAAAAACAGCTCCCACGCAACTGCTTACTAATGCCATTAAATAGTTTGATTTATAAATGGCAATAACAGAGGGAATTCCAATTTTGGATAATGAGATGGTACAGGCTAAAGCAGCGGTAATAAATTTCCAGATTTCGGTACTATCCATTAGTGAAAGGATAAAGAATAATTAAAATGATTATATTTTTTCGCCGTATGCTAAATCGCCAGCATCTCCTAAACCAGGAACGATATAGGAGTGAGCTGTTAATTCTTCATCTACTGCACCGCACCAAATAGTGAAGTCTTTAGTAGGGATATTTGCTTTTACAAAATCAACCCCTTCTTTGCTGCTGATTGCTGAAATAATATGCACATGTTTTGGAGAGCCTTTTGATAAAATTGCTTTATAGGCTAATACAATGGAGGCTCCAGTTGCAATCATCGGATCACATAAAATCAATACTTTATTATCTAAACTGGGACTAGATACATATTCTACATGGATGTCAAATGTATTATCTTTGTGATGTCTTCTGTAAGCTGAAATAAAAGCATTTTGAGCTTTATCAAAATAATTTAAAACACCTATATGCATTGGTAAACCAGCACGTAAAATAGTTGCTATAACGGGTTGAGATACTAGATGACTAGTTTCGGCAATTCCTAATGGAGTGGTAGTTTCTTTTTTTTGATACTCTAAAGTTTTCGAAATTTCATAACTCATAATTTCACCCATACGTTCTAAGTTTCTTCGAAAACGCATACTATCTTTTTGAATTGTGATATCTCGTAATTCGGCAACGAATTGATTGAAAATAGAATTTTGTTCGGATAAAATATGTACCATAATTATTATGCGTTAATTTGATTTATTTGTCGCGCTAAACGATGTCTAATTTATCATTAATAATTTAGATTTTATAATTTTTTAGACGAGTTCTTTCTTTTTTCTACTAGCTAAATAAACTCCAGAAATGATTAAGGACGCTGAAATAACTTTAATAACTGTTAGTTCGTCTTTTCCCATAATAATAGCAATAAGTGTTGCTAAAAATGGTTGTAAGTAAATATACATACTCACCACTGAAGAACTCAGAGTTTTTAAGGCGTAGGTATTTAAAAAGTATACGATAAAGGTTGTTGCAATAACAACAAACAAAAGAGCGGATATGGTCTGTGATGAAAGTTCGAGCCATTGTACTTTAAATAAATCAGGAATTCCAATTGGTCCTACATAAAGAAAACCAAATAAAAAGATCCATTTCATGACGGTAACCGTTTTATACTTCTGCATCATTGGTTTCGCCATTACTACAAAAACTGCCCATGATAAGGAATTAGCTAAGGTCATTAAGTCGCCAACGATCGTCTCACTTCCAATTGAAAATGAACCTTGGGCTTTAAACAAAAGTAAAGTCAGAGCTCCAATCACTCCAAATGCTAGACCTGTTAATTTTAAAACAGTTAATTTTTCTTTGAAAACAATTAAGGTAAATATCATTACCGCTATTGGATTACTAACCATAATTATTGCTGAATTAATAGGTTTCGTAAGGTTTAATCCCCAAATAAAAAATAACTGATTAACACTTACTCCAAAAATTGCTAAAATCATCATTTTTTTTAAATCACCTTTTTCTAATTTTTCTGATTTAGTAAAAAAGGACACCAACCAAAATAAGATAAATGCTCCAGTGATACGCATCATCACTAAACCAAATGGAGAAATATGATTTGGCATTAAATCTTTAGCAATAGAATAGTTTAAAGCATATATCACTTGTGCTGTAAATAAATAAATATGTGCTTTTAAAGAAGAATTCATTTCGTGCTGGCAAATATGCGGTATTATTCTGAAATTAGCACATGCTTTTTACCGACCAATTAAATAATTCAATCGTACTTGATTCCTATCCAAAACGAATTATATCTTTAGTTCCATCTCAATCCGAATTGTTATGGGATTTAGGACTTAGAGATGAATTAGTTGGTATCTCAAAATTTTGCATTCATCCAAAGGAAATGTTTGATAATATTGAAAGAGTAGGAGGGACTAAGAATTTAAATATTGAAAAAATAAGAGCATTAAAACCCGATTTAATTATTGGCAATAAAGAAGAAAATGAACAGGCTCAAATTTTGGAATTACAAAAAGAGTACCCAGTTTGGATGAGTGATATATATCATTTAGAGGATGCATTGAAAATGATTGAATTAGTTGGACAACTCGTTAATCAATCAAGTAAAGCTAATTTTATAAAAAACAGCATACAGCATTCGTTTATAGACTTACAAAAGGTATCTAAAACAGGTTTATATCTTATTTGGAACAAACCATATATGGCTGCAGGAAGATCTACTTTTATAGGTGATATGCTACAAAAAATAGGAATACAAAATGTATTGGAACAAAACAGTCGTTATCCCGAACTATGTTTAGATGATATTAAAGCATTGAATCCAGAATTAATTTTTTTATCATCCGAACCATATCCATTTAATGATATACACATAAAGGAATTGCATAAAGAAATACCTAAGGCTAAAATAATATTAGTTGATGGAGAATTATTTAGTTGGTATGGTAGCCGTTTACAATACAGTGTTGAATATTTTAATGAATTAATTAAAAATATAAGTCATTAGAAATTATAAAATAAAAAAATCCCATCTGCTCATAAACAGATGGGATTTTTGATTTAAATAGCTCTAGAACTATTAATACTAGTAATATGTAGCTCTTCTTACTTCAGCAATATGTTTACTGAAACGAATTACTTGACGAGTGTAACCATATTCGTTATCATACCATACGTATAATACAATGCTCTTTTTATCTGGAGAGATAATCGTAGCATTACTATCAAATACAGAAGGACAAGGATTTCCAATAACATCAGATGATACTAACTCATTACTGAAAGCGTATTGAATTTGCTCCACTAAAGCACCATTTAAAGCATACTTACGAATGATTTCATTTACTTCATCACGAGTAACTTCTTTATTGATGTTTAAATTTAAAATAGCTAATGATACGTTTGGAGTTGGTACACGCACAGAGTTTGCTGTAAACTTGCCAGCTAAGTGAGGTAATACTTTTTTCAAAGCACTCTCCGCGCCAGTTTCTGTAATAACCATGTTTAATGCAGCTGAACGACCACGACGGTATTTTTTATGGTAGTTATCTAATAAGTTTTGGTCGTTCGTATATGAGTGAACTGTTTCGATATGTCCTTTTTGAATTCCTAATTCTTTATCAATTACATAAAGTATTGGCATAATAGCATTAGTAGTACAAGAAGCTGCAGAGAAAATTTGTCCATTTTTAGTATCAACTGTTTCGTGATTAATACCGTGAACGACGTTTGGTACATTTCCTTTTGCTGGTGCTGTTAATAACACTTTACTCACTCCTTTTGCTTTTAAGTGACGGCTTAATTCTACATCATCTCTAAACACACCAGTATTATCAATTACTAAAGCGTTATCAATACCATAAGCTGTATAATCTACATCTTCAGGATTTTTAGCATCAATCATGTGAACAGTATGTCCATTAATAATTAAAGCTTTGTTTTCTAAATCTTCAATAACGGTTCCAGGAAAATTACCGTGAACAGAATCTGTACGCAATAGATCCGCACGCTTAATAATATCATCATCACTGCTTCCACGAGTAACAATAGCACGTAAACGTAATTGCTCGCCTTTACCAGCTTGAGAAATTAATTCACGAGCAGCTAAACGACCAATACGACCAAAACCATATAATATAACATCCTTTGGAGTAACAGTAGTTTTGGCGCCAATTAAATCTTTTAATTTATTACCTACAAATTCATCAACTGTTTTGAAATTTCCTTTTTCTTGTTGGTATTCAAATGCTAATTTTCCAATATCAACACGAGAAGGACAAACATCTGCATTATTAATAGCAGTTGCAATTGCTAATGTATCATTTACAGAGATCGTTTTCTTTACAATATTTTTTGCATATAAATGTAAGTTCATAATTTCACTCACACTTCTATCTACTAATTGATTTCTGAATAAAATTAATTCAATAGATTTTTCGAACCATAATTTTCCAATGGTTCCAATTAATTCAATCGCTGCTTTCTCTTGAACAATCCAATCGTTTAGTTGCGTTTCATAAGCGGCATTTGCTGTTTCTTTGGTTTGCATAGTTTTGGGGTTTATTTATTCGTACTTATTTATTTTAATCTTCGTCGTGTCCGTAATCTTCTGGAATTTCGTTGTCTTCATCATTATCCATCTCATCATCGTCACCACCAAATTCATCTTCCTCACCGCCAACTTCTTCTCCTTCTTCGCCTTCCAAATGATTTAAATCTCCTTCATCAATACCAATGGTATCATTTTTAATGGCTTTATAAATTTCGCTTTCATCAGCTATTTCAGGATCATTTAACATGGTGGCCATTTGTTGGTCAGGTGTTAATTCGCCTTTAGCCATTTGAGCTTGTTTGTATTGTTTTGGTGGATTACCAATAGATTTAACACAAGTAGGATAAACACCTTTTGGATTATCAGGTAATATTTTCATCAACTCAATACAAAATGCCCATTTAATAGCAGGATCAAATACATACATAAAACGCTGACGAGGACTATCGATGTACTTGGCAATTTTTGTTTTTGCCATTAAATTTTTAGGAGAAACTCCTTTACGAACTTCATCTTCATCTAATGGTAAATCTTCTGGGCGAAGTGTAATTTCTTGATCTTTTCTCCAGTAATCATCGCTTACGAAAAAAGACGCCGCATGTTTTTTATCAAACTTGTAAGCGTCTTGAATAGCATTATGAAAGTCTTCGAAAGTTTGTCCAGATAATATTTCTATTTCTCTGTAAATATCTTCGTTGTCTTCTATAAATAATTTAAACTTGTATACAGCCATGTTTTTTTTAGTTAATGAGTTAAAGAGTTGAACATTTATAGAGTTAGTAAATTAAAATCATAAAATTCTTCAATTCTTTATTTCTCTAATTCATTAATTAGTTTTTGTTACAATTGCATTATTTCCGTCAAAATTAAAGTTCCAACCATCTTCAAAAATTTTTGGTAAGTAACGTTTGTATAATTTTAATCTGGCATTTCCTTTAATCTTGTTTTTCTTCACATCGCTATCAATAGAAGTGTGCTCTTCTTCATCATCTCTATCAATGGCATGAAATTCATAGATGTTTACCTTAGAGTGTTGTTCCATAAAATCTTTTACAATTTTCACAATGGTATTCATCACTCGGTAAACTTCTCCACGATTTGTAGTCACATATTCCTCGCCTTCAAATTCCTCATTAATAACCCCAAATACAATAGTAGAGTGGAGGATATTGTCTTGTCTGCGACCAAAGCGAACTTCATAACGTAAACCTGATGATGTATTAAAATAATACACACCCGCACTTTTTATCGGTGGAAATTCGATAGGGAATATAGAGCTTTCTGGCATATTGATTATGCTAAAACAGAAGTTGATTGTTTCTTAAAACGCTCTGCTAAAACTAAATCTTTTGTTCCAGAAGCGTAGTCATAAAATCCTTTTCCGCTTTTCACGCCTAAGTGACCAGCTGTAACCATATTAACCAATAGTGGACAAGGTGCATATTTAGGATTACCAAAACCATCTTGTAATACACGTAAAATATTTAAACAAACATCTAATCCAATAAAATCAGCTAATTGTAATGGACCCATTGGATGAGCCATTCCTAATTTCATCACCGTATCAATCTCTTCAACGCCAGCGGTGCCTTCATGTAAAGTAATGATAGCTTCGTTTATCATTGGCATTAAAATTTTGTTAGCTACAAATCCTGGGTAATCATTAACTTCTGTGGGGATTTTATTTAATTTTTTAGAAGTTTCCATAATTAGATTACAAACGTCATTACTTGTAGAGTAACCGCGAATGACTTCAACTAATTTCATTACTGGCACTGGATTCATAAAATGCATTCCAATAACTTTATCGGCACGTTTTGTAACGGCTGCAATTTGAGTGATAGAAATAGAAGATGTGTTACTTGCTAAAATTGTATGTGGAGAGCAAATTTCATCTAATTGTTTAAAAATCGCTAATTTTACATTTACGTTTTCACTAGCTGCTTCAACCACTAAATCTGCATTTTTAGCACCTTCTTCTAATTTTGTATATGTTTTAATATTTGCTAATGTAGCAGTTTTGTCGGCTTCAGTAACAGAGCCTTTAGCCACTTGTCTATCAATGTTTTTAGCAATAGTAGCTAATGCCTTTTGTAAAGCCGGCTCGCTTATGTCTACTAAACTTACGGAATAACCAAATTGAGCAAATACGTGCGCAATACCATTTCCCATGGTACCACTTCCTATAACTGTTATGTTTTTCATTATGTAATAGATTAAAAATTATACATAAATAAAAGAAAAACCCTTTATTTATGCGATGTAAATCTAAAAACGGCAAGGCATAAATACAAATAGAGTTTTAAACCTTTTTTTGGTATTAATTTGATAACTTATTTCTTTAAAAAATTAATATAAACCTATATATTTGTGAAAACTTGCACTAAAACTAAAAAATAAACATATGAATTTCCCATCAGAATTAAAGTACACAAAAGACCACGAATGGATTCGTGTTGAAGGTAATGTAGCAACAATTGGTATTACTGATTTTGCACAAAAAGAATTAGGTGACATCGTTTATGTTGATATTACTACTATTGGCGAAACTGTTGCAAGAGAAGAAATTTTTGGAACTGTAGAAGCTGTTAAAACTGTTTCTGATTTATTTATGCCAATTACTGGTAAAGTGTTAGAAATGAATAAAGATATCGATAGCGCTCCAGAATCAGTAAATAATGATGCTTATGGAAAAGGCTGGATGATTAAAGCTAGTATTGATAATGAAGCTGAATTAGCTGATTTATTGTCTGCTGATGCTTATAAAGCATTAATTGGAGCATAATATATAATCAAATAATATTTTAAAACCTTCTGCTTATCAGGAGGTTTTTTTGTTTTTATGATAAAACTACTTTTAAAATATAGTTTATTCGCCGCCGTTTTATGGACACTAATTATTTTTGTGCTGTGTTGTACTCCTGGGCAATACATTCCAACCACTAATTGGCTCGAATTATTGAGCTTTGATAAGTTAGTACACGCTAGTATATTTTTTGTTTTAACCTGTTTGTGGCTATTTTCACTTATAAAGATTAATGAACTTTCCAATCTATCCATCATACTAATTCTTTTATCCTGCGTTCTTTATGGAGGCCTACTCGAGATTATGCAAGCCACTGTTTTTAGTAATAGAAGTGGCGATTGGCTTGATTTTATTGCTAATTCATTTGGCTGCCAAATGGGACTATGGTTTTTTAGTAAAAAGAAAGGAATACTTAATTAAGCTAATATTGTGAGTAAATTGTAAATAGCTTCTTAGTTATAAATAGTAATTTTGTTCTCGCAAAAATTAGAAAATCATGTCAACAACTACCGAACATTTTAAATGCCTTATTATAGGTTCAGGTCCTGCAGGATATACTGCGGCTATATACGCATCTCGTGCTGATTTAAAACCTGTTTTATATACTGGATTAACACCAGGCGGACAATTAACAGAAACAACCGAAGTAGATAACTTTCCAGGTTATCCAAAAGGTGTAACTGGTCCTGAATTAATGGAAGATTTAAAAGCTCAAGCAGAGCGTTTTGGAACTCAAGTGCGTTTTGGATTAGCGACTAAAGCTGATTTAACAGTAAATCCTAAAAGAATTTGGATTGATGAAACGATTGAAATTACTGCTGATACAGTGATTATTTCTACTGGTGCATCTGCTAAATGGTTAGGTTTAGAAAATGAAACTCGTTTACGTATGAATGCTGGGGGAGTTTCTGCCTGCGCTGTATGTGATGGTTTCTTTTATAAAGGTCAAGAAGTTGCTATTGTTGGAGCAGGTGATACTGCTGCCGAAGAAGCAACTTACTTATCTAAGTTATGTAAAAAAGTGTACATGATTGTGCGTAAAGGCGAAATGCGTGCTAGTAAAGCAATGCAACACCGTGTTACTAATACAGAGAATATTGAAATGGTTTACAATAGCGAAACACATGATATTTTAGGTAAAGAAATGGTAGAAGGAGTTGTGGTAAAAAATAATGTTACAAACGAACTTAGAACATTGGATGTTACTGGTTTTTTTGTCGCTATTGGTCATAAACCAAATACTGATATTTTTAAGGGACAAATTAATATGGACGAATTAGGTTATATTGATGTAGTTCCAGGTTCTACTAAAACAAATGTAGAAGGTGTTTTTGCAGTAGGAGATTGTGCTGATAAAACCTATCGTCAGGCAGTTACAGCAGCAGGAAGTGGATGTATGGGAGCGCTTGATGCAGAGCGTTATTTAGCATCTTCTGGAAAACATTAATTATTTAACATTTATTTTATACTTATTTTTACTATTTTGCACACAAATTGCATTTAGATTAACCATGAATTTTAACAGATTAACATACTTATTTTTATTATTAACGACATCTTTTTTAGGTTTTTCTCAAACTTTTAGTAGTCAAGTTCCTCAATTAAAGCGTTATACACCAGCCGAAATTATTGATTTAGATTATGGCATTATCAGATACAATAAATTAGTTCCTATGATGGGCGGGGATTCTATTCGTTACACAAAGGATGGATACAATGCTCAAGGCTGGCAAGAGGATTTTTATGTTAGTGGAAAATTATTACATAAAGGTTTTTATGCAGATGGATTTATTAAAGTATTTAAAAATTATTATGAAAATGGTCAAATTGAGCGTAGTTTTTCGAGTACAGACTTAAAGCATGCAAAGTTGGAAATTTTTTATGATGACGGTAAAGTTCGATCTTCTATAAATTATTATGATGGTAATCCTCAAAATCAGTATGATTTTTTTAGAAATGGAACTCCTGAGTACGTGGAAGAGAATGATAAAAATATTGAATTCTTATATAAACGTAATTCTTATTATGAAAACGGTTTACCAGCCTCGATGTTTGAGTTAATTGATAAGAAATCAAAAAAATACATGAAAAAGGAATTCTATGAAAACGGAAGGGTAAGAGAAGAAGGAACGATGTTGTTTAGAAAAGATTTGGGTGATTATTTAAAAGATGGAGCTTGGACGTATTATGACGAAAAAGGTAATGCCACTAAGACAGAAAGTTATCACAACGGAGAAAAAGAATAATAAAAAAGGTTCGCAATTTGCGAACCTTTTTTATTTAGTTTTATTTACTTTTTTGCAATCTGGAAAAATGACGATATCGCATAAATCTGGTAACTCTTCTTCATGTCCATCTTTATCTTGAGCTTTTAAATTGGTTAAACAAATTTTAGTCGCTAATTTTTTCTTTTTAGTCAAAAAATCAATTGTTTTTTTAGGAAATGTATTTCCTTCAACCGGAGCTTGGTAAGATGTTTTATCCTCTTTATATAAAATAGTAAAGCTTTTAATGGCTTGCTCATGAGGATTGCCATATCTATCAAAGGCAATCACTTTGTATTCGGTTTCATCAAAAGCTGCTTTTATAAATAGTTTCTCTTTTTCAATTTTAATCGTTTTCACACCCTCTTTTTCTTGACTCCAAGAGATTGACGACGTAAAAATAAAGGAAAAGAATAATCCGTTGAGTAATGATTTTTTCAATTAATTTGCGTTTAGTTTTTGTTCAATAAATTGAATGGCATCAGTTACCGAAACGTTTGGCTCTTTTACTTTCTTTAATGTATCTAAAGATTGTTTTAAAGTTGTTTCGTCAATTTCTGCTTCCATTTCTTGTATAACGGTAAACGCTTCAAAAGATACAAGGAAATCTTTATCGCCAATTAAATTAATAAAAAACGCATAATCCTTACTGAAATCTAAACCTGTTTCCCAACAAGAAGCAATAATTAAGGCTTTTTGAGCTGAATTTTTTGTTTTAGTAATGGCGCTTAATATAAATGCTTGTGCGTTATTTTCTTTTAAATGCTTAAGCGCTTCATCTTTTTCTTCGCGAGAAGATTTGCTACTTACTAAAACAGTTACTGCATCCGCATTATTGGTGTCTTTTTTACTCATGCTTTCATTACCAATAATGATGGTTGAATATTCGTTTTCGTCAAATAGTTTTTCAGGGTTTATTTCAGGAACGATATCACCTTTTAACTCTTCGGGTAATAAATCGTCTAAATCATCAATATTGTTGTCTGCGTTATTTTTCATTTTGCAAATTTACTATTTTGAGTCTTATAAACTCATCATATCTTTTAATTTCACTGCTTGGCGTCGAGAAATTTCAATTTCTTGACCACCTTTCAATTTCACCATTAAACCTCCGTTAAACCAAGTCTCAATACTTTCTACCCAACTCAGATTAACAATATGTTTACGGCTTGCTCTAAAAAATGTTTTTTCATCTAGGCGTTCTTCTAAACTATTTAAGCTTCTTAAAATTAAAGGACGGAAATTGTCAAAATAGACACGAACATAGTTTCCTTCACTTTCAAATAAACGGATATTGCTTAAACGAACGAACCAAGTTTTTTCTCCATCTTTAATAAACACTTGATCGTTTTCTTTTAGTGGAGTCGTATTTTCCTTTTTTTCTGAAGATTCTTTTAAAGTTAGTTTTTTTATTGTCTCAGCTAAACGCTCTGGTGACACTGGTTTTAATAAATAATCATAAGCATTTACTTCAAATGCTTTAATCGCATATTCGTCATAAGCTGTTACAAAAACCACATCGGGTAGGGCAGATACTTCTTCAATTAATTCTAAGCCTGTTTTACCCGGCATTTGAATATCTAAAAAAATAACATCTGGATTTAATTCAGCAATTTTTTCTTTCGCCGATTGAGCATTATTACATTCAGCAATCACTTCAATTTCTTTGTGAGCAGCTAATAAGTTTTTAAGCTCTTGTCTTGCTAAACGCTCATCGTCAATAATAATAGCTTTCATAGTAAAATATAGTTTTAATGGTTAATAGTTATTTCACTGATAACATGCTTGTCATCTAAATTTTTTATCGAAAAACTCGCTTTTTTACCAAATAGTAATTCTAAACGGTTGGTAGTATTTGCAATACCAAAGCCCGAATCAGTTTTCGTAACGTCTCCTAATTGCCCAGTATTAATAATTTCTATTTCAAAACCAATACTTTTTTTAATTGTATTAATTGAAATGCTTCCTCCTTCAGGGTACTTACTAATACCATGTTTAATGCCATTTTCTACTAAAGTTTGTATCATCATTGGCGGAACATTAAGCGATAAGGTATTAGGATCAATAGAAAAATTAAAGTTTAATCTTTCTTCAAAACGGATATGTTCTAATTCTAAATAATCTTTCACTAAAGCCAATTCTTCTTCTAAAGTGATGTACTTATTTTTATGCATCATTAAGGTATTTCTCAAAATATTTGATAATTGAGTAATAGCTACTTTTGCTTTTTTTGGGTCTTCATCTACCAAAGCTCTAATACTATTCATGCTATTGAACATGAAATGTGGATTTAGTTGAGATTTTAATTTGTTTAATTCTACTTCCTTCGTATTGGCTTCTAATCGCAAATTTTGAATTTCAGTACGTTTATAGTTGTCAAAAAAATGAAATCCAAAATAGATAACCGACCAAATAATAAAAATTAATACTAGGCTTAAAATTTTTGAGGTTGCTGCTAATAAATCTATTTGTTCTGAAGTATGACTGAATAGGTTGACAATGCCAATGTTGATGATGAAAAATAGTATCGACATGATTAGTGAGGATACAATAATGATTGGAATTTGAAAGAATAAATTAACTTTTAAAACATGATATTTTAAAACAATAAATCTGTAAGCATGAGTAATTGTAATCCCAAGTGGTAGCCAAATTAAAAATAAAAGTATGTCTTTAAAATTGGTATTGTAACTTAGTTTAAAGAAAAATAAATTAATAGCGGCATACAAAGTCCAGCCAACAAATTGGCAGGTCCAGTATATGTTATTTTTTTTACTCATTTTAATTAATTCCTAACCAAGCTTTTCTTGCTGTAATTTGTTTTTCAGAAGCTTGTTCATTTAGTTCAATGATATCAGTTTCGGTTACTTTTACGGGCTTTACTTTTGCTTTTAAGGTTTTCACCACTTCATTTCCTTTTTTATCTTTTCTTAAAACTTCAATCACTAATTTATCGCCAGTTTTTGCGTTTTGCATGTAGCCACCTAAAACTTCTTTAATGTTTTCTAAAGTTAATTTTCGGTTATTAAAAGTCATGATTTCATCACCTTCTTTAAACTTTAATTTTTTGCCAAACGCATCTAATTTATGAGTGTTTACAACCACTAAATGATTAGTTGTAGGATTATAACCTACAGAAATACCTCCTAATGTAATTTGTTCTTCTGTTTTTTTGTCAGTATAATTTAAACCAACTAAATTAAAAATTTCCTTGTAAGGTAATGGTTTCGATCCAGCGACATAATTATCTAAAAATGTACGAACTTCTTTAAAAGTTAACGATTCAATATCATTAAATAAATCATCATCATTAAACGATTTATTTTTACCGTATTTTTTAGATAAGTCTTTCATTAATTCTTGTGTACCATATTTACCATTACTATAATAACGTAATGTAACATCCAAACACATTCCAATTAATGCTCCTTTTTCATATACGTTTCCATATTCTTTTTTGTATTTATCTAAGGCATACTTACTCATTACTGTAAATGGAACAGTATCATTATAATTATCTCTCGCGTTTTGCATTTTCTGCACCATTAATTCAAAAAAAGCATCGTATTCAATTAATCCAGTTTTAACTTGCATGTGATGTGCTGCATATTCTGTTAAGCCTTCGTATAACCATAAATGTTTACTCATTTGTGGGTTATTGAAATCAAAATCACCAATTTCTTTTGAGTGAATACTTAATGGCGTCACAATATGAAAAAATTCATGTGCCGACACATCTCTTACTTCTTGAGCAATAGCCAAGGTATCCGCTTCTGGTAAAAAATAAAATGATGAATAGGAATGTTCTAATGCTCCCGAAGCACCACTTAATGAAGGTTTATCAGTAAAGTAAAATAAGAAAGCATATTTATCGATAGGTAATTCTCCTCCCAAGTATTCAGCCTGTGCGAATAATAATTCTTTTAAGTTTCGAGCGATAAAATTTGAGCTTAAAACTTTGTTTGGAGAGTAAACAGAAATTAGCACTTGTGATTTACCAATTTGAATCATAGTAGTATCAGGCTGAGTGTACATAATTGGAGAATCAACCAAATCATGATAATTGAAAACTGAAATTAAATCTTTCGTTTCCCCACTTTTTAAGTTAGTTAAGCTTGTTGACGCATAAAAACCTTTTGGCTTTGTAACTTCTAAAACAAAGTTTGCTTCAATTTTATTTTTAAAGTACCCGAAAAAGCAGTGAGTATTTAACGAGAAATTTTTTCCTTCTTCAATATTACTTCCTCCTGGCTCAAATACTACTTTATCTTTAATATTTGTGTCCCAACTATCTTCTACATCATAACTAATTTCCTTTATCGCGTTAGCAGGAGATAATTTGTATGAGTTTTTATCTAATATTTCAACCTTGATAGTTTGCCCATCTTTACCTTCCACTTTAAAGTTTGATACAAATCTACCAAAGTCATACACATCATAAGTTCCCGGAACCATGGATGGAAACATAAACACCGTTTCGTTATCTGCAATATCAGGAGGTGTTAATTTGATAGTTAGTTTATCATTTTTTACAGATGTTAAATCAACATAATAATGATAATCTCCATCTGCAAAGGCCTTATTGATAGAGAATAGAGTTGAGATAAATAAAAAAGCTTTCTTCATAAAATGTTGATTAACGAATTAATAATTTCCAGTTAGATAATTTATATTTTTTAAATAAAATAAAAAAACAAATAGCGGCCATGATTAACCATACGATAAATTCTCCACCGGGATTTTCGACAGAAGAATAAAAAATAGCATCTGTTTGTAAAACCGAATTTTTTGAGCAAACCAATAAACTTGACAGCAAATTGTTAGCGCAGTGAATGCCCATCGCTAATTCAGATCCCTCATCTAATAGTGTTAAAACTCCTAAAAAGGCCCCAAAAAAAATGTAGTAAGGCATCATAATTAATAAGCCATGTGCTTTTGCTTCAGGATTAGATGCATGCATCAAGCCAAATAAAACAGAAGTGATGATTAATGGAATAATCCCGTTTTTAAAAACAAGCGCAAATCCTTGCATTAAATACCCTCTAAAAATTAATTCTTCAGTAGCTGTTTGAATAGGAATAAAAATAATAGAGACGAAAAGCAACACGATGAAATTTCCAGCATTAAATCGTATTTCTATATCTTGAGGAGAAATTAAGTAAGATACAACAGTTAAAACCGTAATTAAGATACCCCAAACGGCAAATGAAAAGAAATAGCGTTTCCATCTAATTCTTTCAAAACCTGTAATAATGGATGATAGAGGTTTCTTTTGAATAAATTTAATAGCTAGCCATAAAAATAATAAGGTAAATACAAACATCCCCATCATGAGGGCCAGCAGTAAATTTTTATCAATTCCTATTTTTTCGGGGTTAAATAAAATATTTGGATTTTCAGCAATTTCATTCATAGTAATTCCATTACTCATTGCTGCTGATAGTAAAGGAATCATCATAATTAATTGAAAAGTAAGATAACCCGCAAAGGCAGCTACAATTCCTAATAGATATTGCCAAAATTCATTTTTTCCTGTTACAAAGCCTTTTAGTAAAAATAGATTGCTAAACGGAAAAGGATTAACGTTTTTTTCTGCGATTTCAGTATTTGTTTCCATACTATACAAAATTATCAATTTTATGGAGTTTTAGAGATTTTATACATAAATGGTTTATTAGTCAATTCATCGGTTCATTTCAATCTTTATTGATTTAGTATAACTGAGTTTAATCAGCTTTATAGACGCGATTAATAGTATTTATTAAATTATATTTGCGGCATGAATTCATCAAAACTAAACGTCGTTTTACTAATAGCTATTAGTGTGTTTTATTCTTGCAGCAGTAGTTCTGATTCAAAAGAAAAAACATTAAAAGAGCCTTCAACTATTGAACAATTAGGAGAATTGTTATTTCATGATTCTATCTTATCAAGAGGTAATCAAGTAGCTTGTGCAACTTGTCATAAACCAGATCACGCTTTTGCAGATATTACTCCAGTTAGTGTTGGTGTGGATGGTTTAAAAGGTACACGAAATACACCGAGTGCGATGAATCAATCTGGAAGAGTATTTCAGTTTTGGGACGGAAGAATGGAAACGTTAGAAGAGCAAGCGGCAGGACCAATTGAAAACCCTGTTGAAATGGATTTACCTCTATCAGCAGCCGTAGATAAGTTAAATAAACATGAGCAATACAGAAAGTTTTTCATAAAAATATTTGGACATCCAGCCGATAAGAAATCAGTAACAGATGCGATTGCGGCGTTTGAAAGAACTTTAGAAACAAGTAATTCGGCTTTTGATAATTATATGAGTGGAAAAGACACGACTCTTCTATCAGTGGCAGCAAAACGTGGACGTGAAATTTTTAATGTAAAAGGTAAATGTTTTGATTGCCATTTTGGACCTGATTTTACAACCGATTTATTTAGAAACATTGGTATTTTTAATGGTAAAGATTTAAATGATAGTGGACGTTTTGTAGTAACTCGCGACCCTAAAGATATAGGACGTTTTAAAACGCCTGGTTTAAGAAATGTGGCTATGACTGCTCCTTACATGCATAATGGTATGCACAAAACATTAAGAGAAGTGATTGATTATTATAATGAACCAGATAAGTTTATTGGTAATTCAGTAAATCGTGATACACTATTGGCAAAGCCTTTAGGCTTAACGGAGCAAGAGAAAAAAGATTTAGAAGCGTTTTTAAATTCGCTGACAGATGCTCGTTTTATAAAGAAGTAATCTTTTATAAATTATTATTTGGGCGTGTTTGGCGGGAGCCAAACCGGACTGTCACTACAATCTTTTTTGCCATGCAAAAAAGGATTTCTCGCTTGCATCCTTCACGCATAAATTCAACCGATTATTATGGAAATTATAATTGGATATTAAATGCCCGCGTTAAGGATTGAAGTGAAAATCCTTTTTATGAGGCACGAATAAAAAGATTGCAACGAAAAGCCTGACCCGATCCGCCAGCTGGCGGAGTGGGGAACGCCATTAAAATATTAAATATTATTTTTTATCTTAATTACTTTCTTAACACTCTCATTCACCTTAGATCTATTATCCATACGGTAGCCAATTACCCAAATAATATGTTCCTTATTTTCTAAAATCCACACATTTTCTTTTTCAAATAAAGAGAGTTTTTGATCTTTAAAAAAATCACTCAATTTCTTAAAACCATCCATTCCAAAGGGCTTAAACTTATCGCCTTGTTTCCATCGGCGAAGTGTTAATGGAAATAAATTTGCAGAGTAGGGTATACAAATTTCATTAGCGTTTTTTGAAAATGACGCATTTGTCGTTTCTTCAAAACTCAAATGAATAGGTAAATGTGTTGTGTCAGAAATAGAAGTAATGGTAAATTCTTTAATTTCTTCTTCTTTATTTAGTGCTTTTACAATAATGTATTTTCTGTCAATTACTAATTGATGAGTAGCCGTAGAAAATAGTTTCCCTATTCTATCTTCAGTATTTAACGCTTCCGTTAACTGCTGTATCTGACTGGTTTTAAATTGTTTATTATAAAGCCATTCGAATAATAACGTTTCTTTTTGTTTTTCTAATTGTAGTAATTCAATATCAATATAAAGCCAATGATTTTCCTCTTTACAAATCGATTGAAATTTTAATTGGGCATAATCCGTAATAATTTCGAATGATTGTTTGAAAAACTGAATAGACGTATGAATGGTTTCTTCAATGGCTGGATTTAATTTTTTTAACTCAGGAACAATTTGGTGGCGAATGAAATTGCGCTTATACTTTACTTCCAGATTGCTGCTATCTTCTCTAAATAATAAATTTTGTTTATCTGCATACTCTCTAATTTTATCTTTAGTTGCGAATAATAAAGGACGAACCATATCGTTTTGCTTTTCTGGAATACCTTGTAATCCTTTAATTCCAGTGCCTCTAATTAAATTTACAAATAAAGTCTCTATATTATCATTAGCATGATGGGCTGTTAAAATATAATCAAAACAATGCTCTTCTTTTAATGTTTTAAACCAATTGTAACGTAACTCACGAGCTGCCATTTGAATAGATAACTTATGTTCAGCTGCATATGTTTTTGTGTCAAAATAAATCACATGAAAAGGCGCATTGATTGATTGAGCATAGTTTTCACAAAAACTTGTATCTTCTTTTGCTTCCTGACCTCTTAACTGAAAATTGCAATGTGCTAGATCGATATTATAACCTGCTTTATGCAATAAGTCAGCCAGTACAACGGAATCTACACCGCCACTAAAAGCCACAAGTAGCTTATCTGTTTTGCTAAAAAGTGAATTTTTAGTGATATTTATTTCAAATGGTTTAAGCACATTTCAAATTTACATTTATTATGGTAAAAGTTTAATATAAAACTATAGCGAATTAAACAGGCTATTAAGAAAATGATAAATTGTAGTATATTTTTTATTTGAAGGCATTGGGCGTGCCGGCGCAAAAGAGACAGCGCCGTCGTGCTTTTCGTTTCAATCTTTTTGGACTTCGAGAACCTCAGTCGCCAAAAAGGATTTTCACTTCAATCACTCACGCGGGCTTGCTTTCTCAATTGATGTTCAAGCTTCGAACTTAAAATGCGTGAGGGATAAAGGCATTGTTTGAGCTCTTTTTATCACGCCAAGGCGTGATAAAAAAGCGAGTGCCGAAAGCCCGACGGCGCTGTCTCTTTTGCGCCGACACGCCCTCATCATTTAAATCCTCATTAATCCAATAAGTGGGAAAACCGTTGAAAAGTATAGAAAAATTAAAGCTCTTTTACCAAACAAAAGGATAAATTAGCTGTTCGAAATTGTAAAAGAAATTTAAACAATATATGAGTACTCAAAAAAATATAACTATTGTTGGAGCCGGATTAGTTGGTTCTTTAGTCTCGATTTATTTAGCAAAACGTGGCTATAAAGTAGATGTTTACGAACGTCGCCCTGATATGCGTAAAGCAAATATTATAGCTGGTCGTTCGATTAACTTAGCATTGAGTGATAGAGGCTGGAGAGGTTTAGAGGGTGTTGGTATTGCTGATGAAATTAAAAAAATTGCGATTCCTATGTATGGTCGTGCTATTCATATGAAAGATGGTTCATCAACTTACCAGGCTTATGGTAAAGATAATCAAGCGATTTATTCGGTATCACGTGGTGGTATTAATATGCGTTTGATGGATTTGGCCGAACAGCAACCAAATGTGACTTTGCATTTTGAAGAGCGTTGCGATAAGTTGGACAGAAAATCAAACGAACTATCGTTTTTTAATACTGCTACAAATAAAACGACTGATGTTAAAAGTGACATTGTATTAGGTTCTGATGGTGCTTTTAGTGCGGTTCGAACTCAAATGCAATTTCAATCAGATCGTTTTGATTACCAACAATTTTATATTGATGCTGGTTATAAAGAATTAGTGATTCCTGCTGGACCAAATGGAGAACATTTAATCGAAAAGAATTGTCTTCACATTTGGCCTCGTGGAAGCTTTATGATGATTGCCTTGCCAAACATGGATGGTAGTTTTACCTGTACTTTATTCTTTCAAATGGAAGGTAAATTATCGTTTGACGCTATCAAAACAAAAGATGAAGTAATGGCATTCTTTAAAGAAGAGTTTCCTGATGCTGTGCCTTTAATGCCAACGTTAATTGAAGACTGGATGGCTAATCCCACATCAAGTTTAGTAACTGTTAAGTGCAAGCCTTGGGTTTGGGACGAAAAAATTGCTTTAATTGGTGATGCGGCTCATGCGATTGTTCCTTTTTACGGACAAGGCATGAATTGTGGGTTTGAAGACTGCGTAGTATTAAATGAATTAATGGATAAGCATGGCGACTTAAACGGCGCTTGTTTAAAAGAATACGAAACATTACGCAAGCCAGATGGTGATGCCATTGCAGATTTAGCGATTGCAAATTTTGTGGAAATGCGCGATAAAACGGCTGATAAAACCTTTTTATTACAAAAGAAAATTGAAGCACACTTTAGTGCGAAGCATCCAGAAAAATGGATTCCATTATACAGTATGGTAACTTATAGTCCACACATTAGATATAGCGAAGCGTTGGTAATTGGAAACAAACAACAAGCTATTATGGATAAGATTATGGCAATGCCAGATATTGAAGCGAAGTGGGATAGTGCAGATGTGGAGAACGCGATTTTAAAATCATTATAAGATAAAACGGTCACCCTGAACTTGTTTCAGGGTCTCCCTTTACTAAAATTGAGATGCTGAAACAAGTTCAGCATGACATTATAAAAACTAATTAAGTGAACGAAACAAATATAAATCCATCGGATCCTCGATTAATAGCTTTTAATCGATTATTGAACATCATGGATGACCTAAGAGCAAAATGTCCTTGGGATCAAAAACAAACCATGGAAACGTTACGTCATTTAACTATTGAGGAAACTTATGAGTTGAGCGATGCGATTTTAAAGGGCGACAAAAATGAAATCAAAAAAGAGATTGGAGATATTTTATTGCATTTGGTTTTCTATTCTAAAATTGGAAGTGAGACGAATGATTTTAATATTACAGATGTGATTAATTCACTTTGTGAAAAAATGATTTTTCGCCACCCTCATATTTATGGCGATGTGAAAGTTGCTGATGCAGACGAAGTAACCACTAACTGGGAAAAATTAAAACAAAAAGAAGGAAACAAAGGTGCTTTATCGGGGGTGCCAAACAGCATGCCTTCTTTACTAAAAGCATTGCGCGTTCAAGATAAAGCTAGATCCATTGGTTTTGATTGGGAAGATCCTAGTCAGGTTTGGGAAAAAGTGCAGGAAGAATTAGGGGAGTTGCAAGTAGAAGTGAAAGCGAATCATCAAGAAAAATTAGAACAGGAATTTGGTGATGTTTTTTTTGCCTTGATTAATTACGCTCGTTTCTTAAAAGTTAATCCCGAAGACGCATTAGAAAAAACAAATAAAAAATTTATCTCTCGTTTTAATTTTATGGAACAAAAAATTTTAGCACAAGGGAAAGCTTTAGCCGATTGTTCTTTGGCTGAAATGGATGTGTTTTGGAACGAAGCAAAGAAAATGGAACATTAATACTCGTCGTTGCTTCGGTATAAACCCTAACAATGAGGAACAATAAGAATACTGTGTCACTACTAAACAACATAGCCAGCTATTTACTTTCTAGCAAAGAAAGTGCAAAAGGCAATAAACAATTTTTAAATTGGAGTCAGGTATCCAATGTTCTGGTTATTGCCTATGATAACCAATTAAGTAATGTGGTTGATTTTATTAATGCTTGTAAGAAAGATAACATCAAGGTTCATGTAGCCGTAATTTTTGACGGAAAGCCCGAACAAACGCCTAAACCAAATTTTGAGCATAGCATCTTAGATAAAAAACAGTTTAATTTTTTTGGATTACCAAACGAACAAGCTATACAATCATTGAGTTTGAAACCCATTGATGCATTAATTAATTTAGGTGATGCCGATCAAATAAAAACCTTAGCTTTAAGTAAATTAGTATCCGCTAAATGCAAAATCAGTCATTTTCAAAATCCAATTTTTGATATTAGTATTGATGGTGATAAAACAAATAATACCTCTAAATTCTTAGAGCAAGTAATTGTATATTTACACATGATTAAAACAAACAACTAAATAATGGCTCAAGCAACAAATTTTACAGGAACAGGTGTGGCTATTGTAACACCATTTACAACAAAAGGAGAAGTTGATTTTCCAGCATTAACTAAATTAGTAGAACATTTAATAAAGGGTAGAGTAGAGTATATTGTGGTTTTAGGAACTACTGGCGAAACTGCAACCTTATCCAAAGAAGAAAAAAAGCAAGTCATTGCTCATATTATAAAGAGCACTAAAAAACGTATTCCATTAGTATTAGGTGTTGGTGGTAATAATACGGCTGAGTTAGTGGAGCAATTAAAGAAAGATGATTTATCTGGTTTTGATGCCATTCTTTCTGTATCACCATATTATAACAAACCGTCTCAAGAAGGAATTTACCAACATTATAAAGCCATTGCTAAAGCAAGTCCTTTACCAATTATATTGTATAATGTACCTGGGCGTACCGCTTCTAATATCACAGCGGAAACGACTTTGCGTTTAGCTAAAGAGTTTAAAAACATTGTTGCCATTAAAGAAGCTAGTGGAAATATTGAGCAATGCATGAAAATTATTAAATACCGTCCTGATAATTTCTTAATTATTAGTGGGGATGATAATTTAACTTTGCCTTTAATAGCAAGTGGAGCTGATGGAGTGATCTCTGTTGTGGCTAATGCTTATCCAAAAGATTTTAGTGATATGGTACGTCATGCTTTAGTACATGATTTAAAAACAGCACAAAAATTACATTATAAATTAATGGAAATTACCGAGCAATTATTTGCTGATGGAAATCCTGGTGGGGTGAAGGTAGTGTTAGCTCAAAAGAAAATCACTCAAGCTACTGTTCGTTTGCCATTAGTAGAACCTAATGATGCAGTGAAAGCTAAGCTGAAAAAGATTGCTTATTAAATAATTCAGACCCGAAAAGTTTTTAAAACATTTCGGGTCTTTTAACAAATAACCTATGTTAGAATTTTTAAAACAACCTTGGCCTTGGTATGTTGCAGGTGTCCTTATTGGATTAACGGTTCCTGCGCTTTTATTAATTGGAAATAAATCATTTGGGATTTCATCTTCCTTACGTCACATTTGCGCAGCTTGTATTCCGGCAAATATCAAATTCTTTAAATACGATTGGAAAAAAGAATCTTGGAATTTATTTTTTGTAGTTGGTATTGCCATAGGTGGTTTGATAGCTTCGTTTGTTTTAACAAATCCTAATCCAATAGTAATTGCTGAAAGCACGAAAGAAGCATTAATAAATAACAATGTAAAAGATTTCGAACATTTATTACCAACCGATATTTTTAGTTGGAGTAGTTTGTTAACGCTTCGTGGTTTTATTTTTATGGTAGTAGGTGGTTTTTTAGTAGGTTTTGGAACGCGTTATGCTGGCGGTTGCACAAGCGGACATGCCATCATGGGTTTATCTAATTTACAATTACCTTCGTTAATTGCTACCTGTTGTTTTATGGCAGGAGGCTTTATTATGACTTGGTTAATCTTACCTTTTTTGTTAAACCTTTAATTCATAAGTCATGTCAACAGAAAATTTAAAAAATGATGAGCTTGAATTAAAAGCAACTTGCATCAATAATTCAGAAACTAAAAAACCGTGGGCGGGAAATCTTGTGTATGCGTTTATGGGAATGTTATTTGGAATTGTGTTTGTGAAAGCAGAAATCGTGAGTTGGTTTCGAATACAAGAAATGTTTCGATTTGGATCGTTTCACATGTATGGCGTTATTGGAACAGCGGTTGTGGTTGGAATGATTTCAATATTTATTATTAAAAAATACAAATTAAAAACCTTAGATGGAGAAGATGTTGTGCTTACTCCAAAACCATATAATAAAGGTGTCATCATTGGTGGTTTAATTTTTGGCCTTGGTTGGGCTATCACCGGTGCTTGTCCCGGACCATTGTTTGCGCAAATAGGTAGTGGTTTTATGGTGATCATCGTTACCTTTTTAAGTGCCGTTGCTGGGACTTGGGTGTATGGTTATTTTCAGGATAAATTACCTCACTAATTTTTTTACACATAAATCAACATTCATAACTAATTAACATGAGCTTATCCATACTAAAAACAATGTGTGCTATTCATTCGCCAAGCGGAAACGAAGTAGCAATGAAAGAATTTTTATTAGACTATATAAAAAAAGAATCTAAAAACTGGAAACACAAACCAAAAGTCATTCATGGGAAAGGGTTTCAGGATAATATCATTTTAGTATTTGGAAAACCACGCACTGCTATTTTTGCACATACCGATAGTATTGGTTACACAGTGCGTTACGGCAAACAATTAGTTAAAATTGGTGGACCAGTGATTCAAAAAGGATTTGAATTGGTGGGTAGTGATAGCAAAGGAAAATGTGAAGCTACTATAAATATTGTAAAAGATAAATTAGAATATAAAGCCAAACGTAACTTTGACACAGGTACTGAATTAGTATTTAAAGCAAACTGGAGAGAAGATAAAGAATTTGTACAGTGTTGTTACATGGATAACCGCCTTGGTTGTTATAATGCATTAAAAGTAGCTGAGACATTAAAAGACGGCGTGATTGTGTTTAGCACATGGGAAGAACATGGAGGAGGAAGTGTATCATACTTACAAAAGTATTTAGTAGATAATTATAACATCTCTCAAGCTTTAATTTCAGACATCTCTTGGATTTCGGATGGGGTGTTCCCTGCTAAAGGACCAGTGATTAGTATGCGCGATAGTTTAATTCCACGTCGTAGTTATATTAACCGCATTATTGATATTGCTAAAAAACATAAATTACCATTTCAATTAGAAGTTGAAGGATCGGGTGGAAGTGATGCTAAAGAATTACAAATGTCAGAAAACGTTTGGGACTGGTGTTTTATTGGTGCAGCCGAACAATTTGTGCATACGCCAAATGAAAAGGTTCACAAAAAGGATATTGAAGGTATGATTGAATTATACAAAGCCTTGATGAAGGATTTGTAAGATGATTGATTTGCATTTAACAAATTAATAGTATGCGACTTTGTCCATTTTTTTCCTTTGGTGCACGATGAATACAAGGAAGCACTTTGCTTTCAGGATGATCCACTGCTAACTTCCATAAGTTACCTACTCCAAGGCTGATAAGTTGTGCGTTAGTTTTTGCGCGGTAGTGCAAATCAAAAAAATGCTCATTTAAAAAGGATTCAAATTCTTCATCATTACCATGATGTAATTTTTTGAGTTCATCACGTATTTCGGGCACATGCACTATTTGTTCTGCTTGTGAGTTTGGTAATAGTTCGCTTGCCTCGCCATCATATGTGCATAAAAAGGTATCTGTTGGAATGGGTGAGCGATCCACATGAAATGAGTATACATCAGTTGGAAAAAACGCATTGCTTTTATCTCTTTCGTAGTATTGGATGATATTAAGAATGGGCGTGGCACCATGAGCTTTTAATAGCTTTAAGTCATTTATAATACATTCACGAGCAAGCCGACCTTGTTCACTTAATTCAAGTTCAAGAAGCTGCTCCTCATTAATCTCCATAATATTTTCGGTTAGTTCAAACTTTTTTACAATCTCAGCAAAATCTCCTACAAGTTTTCGGTTCCAACATATTGCATTTATGTCCTCATGAAAAGACAAGGAAACAAGTTCTTGAAAATTAGTGACATACTGAATTTGATTTTCAATATTTGGTACGTCTATCATATTGTTAATAATAAGAAAAATAAGTGAAAATTGTTGAAGCTTGTTGATAATTTACGACTGCTGCGCTGCGATCATTATGTGCTATGGCTTTTTATTAAAAATATATAAAGTGTCAATACAATAAGAGTCAAAAGTGAAACCAATAGTAATATAAATTGTTTTGATAAACTAAATTGTTTAATGTCGTATAATTTTGTTGTAAAATAAAATAATAATAACATCAATGTCAATGGAAACGAAATGAAAATTATTAAATAAAATGTTGAAATAATAATAAAGTAAATAATAATGTCAAATAATTTATCATCGTCTAATCTGTTTTTATTGAAAATTCCCTCGCTAATCATCGTCAAGAAACACAATAACAAAAACACTATTGTCACCCAATACGTTAGATTAATTATCTTCAAAAAAAGATTTGCTTTCTTGTCGAAACACCCGGACTTAAATTTTTCTATAAATTTCACGTAATGCATTCTCTTGTTTTATTGTTTCTATACCATTGCACACAACTTTCAAATATTGGCCATTTTATGACTAGTATCTTGCTAATAATGAACAGATAACCTTCAATCAGTTTCACAGGTTAGTTTTCTAAATATACTAATTCTTGTATAAATAAGCTTGCATTTGTTTTTTGATTCATTAATCCTTTTTGCTTTTCCATAAATTTAACTATCTTGTAATATAATTTATGTTTACAAAAAGCGGTTTCTTTTTTCTATTCGTAGTATTGGTTAATACCTTCTCTCTTTATTCGGAGGGACAAGACTCACTTTCTCTATTAAAAAGTTTAAATGAGGCTACCAATCCTCAACAAAAAGTAATTGCCAATATTGGTTTTGCTAAATATTTTTTACAAAAAAGTATACCACAATGCTTTTACTATTCTTCATCAGCTTTTAAATTGGCTGTTGACATTGACGATAAGCAAGGTATGGCTGATGCAACTTGTGTTGAAGGAGAAGCTCATTTTTTGCAAGCTAATTTCGACGAAGCAAATTTAAAATTTACTGAGGCTTTATCTCTTTATAGAAAGATTAAAAATAACATCGGTATTGCTAAATGTTACGAAGGTTTGGGTAAAGTAGCTTATAAAAACAAAGAAATTGACGCGGCTCTCACTCACTATAGTGAGGCGCTTAAATTGTTTGAAAAAGAAAAGTATAAAAATGCCTTACCTGGTTTATATATCAATATTGGCTTACTGTACGACGAAGTAAATAATTATAAACAAGCACTCGATTTTTATAATAAAGCATTACTGTTAGCTCAAGAAATTAAGGATGAAGTGGCAGAAGCGAGTTGCTATACCAATATAGGAGGTATTTATGCCACTCAGGGACAGCAGAGTTTGGCGATATCTTATTTAGAAAAGTCGCTAAAGTTGAAAGAAAAAGCAGGGAACAAAAAAGGAATGGCTTTAACCCTAAATAACTTGGGCGCTGTATATTATCAGTTGGAGGACTTGGATAAAGCACTTGAGCAATTTCAAAAGGCCTATGATATTTATATTGAAATAAATGATGTAAAAAGTATTTTTCCTGCTTGTAATAATATTGGTACCATTAATTTAGAAAAAGAAAATTACGATAAAGCTTTAATTTATTTTAATAAAGCGTACGACCTTGCCAAATCAAGAGAATCGCTTGTTGATAAAATTTTATGTTTAGAGAATTTAACTTTGCTTTACAAGCAACTTGGTAAACCTAATCAGGCATTGGATTATAGCATGGAGTGTAGTAGTTTAAAAGACACTTTATTTAACAAAGAACAAACTTCCATTACAGCCGAAATGCAAACTCGTTTTGCTACCGAAAAAAAGCAACAAGAAAATGAAATTTTAAATCTTCAAGTAAAAAGCGAATCATTTATCAAAACCATTTTTATTATAGCGGCTAGTTTATTACTGGTGATTGCCTTTTTTATCTTTAGAGGTTTGCGTCAAAAACAAAAAGCTAATGTTGTTTTGGAAGAAAAAAAAAGAATTATTGAAGAACAAAAGCAAACCGTTGAGCACCAAAAACATATTGTTGAAGAACAAAATAAAGATATAACCGATAGTATTCGATACGCAGAACGAATACAAAATGCCATCTTACCACCTGAAAAGCAATGGTATAGCGTATTTCCTCAATCTTTTGTGTTGTATAAACCAAAAGACATTTTAAGCGGCGATTTTTATTGGATTGAACAAAAAGGTGATTTAGTTTTTGTAGCTGCTGCAGATTGTACCGGTCATGGTGTACCAGGCGCTTTAATTTCTATTGTAAATTATAATTTATTAAACAAAGCTGTTCTCGAAAAAGACTTAAGTAATCCTGCGGATATTTTAAATTATGTGAATCATCAATTAACATTAGCTTTGCATCAAACTTTTCAAGAGTCTTCAGTGAAAGATGGGATGGATATTTCGTTATGTGTATTAAACACAAAAACGTTGGAATTAAATTATTCAGGAGCAAATAATCCTATTTACATCATCCATCAAATCGAAAATACGGAGACTGAACTTGTTGAATTCAAAGCGGATAAATTTCCAGTAGGAGCCTTTGTAGAAGAGCAAGTACAAAGTTTTACCTCAAAGAAAATTCAGTTACAAGAAAATGATTTAGTGTATTTATTTTCCGATGGCTTTGCCGATCAGTTTGGTGGAGCCAAAGGCAAGAAGTTTAAATATAAGCAACTGAAAGATATTTTATTAGAGAATCACAATTTGCCTTTGAATAAACAATATTCTATACTTGAAGAAAGATTTACTAATTGGAAAGGTAAGCTAGAGCAGGTAGATGATATATTGGTAATTGGAATCAGAGTCTAGATTTTTTTGTATCGTCACCCTGAACTTGTTTCAGGGTCTCATGAGATGCTGAAACAAGTTCAGCATGACTAAAACATTTAATTCCCGTCACCCATAATCTTCACAGTAATATCATTCATGCTATCATCTAATTTTAATTGACAGCCTAAACGAGAGGTATCTGTAATATTAGGAAGCGTATCTAACATCGCCCATTCATCATCAGAAATAGGGTGTAATTTATCAAAACCACTAATCACTTCAACATGGCAAGTAGCACACAAAGCCATACCACCGCAAGTTGCTAAAATATCATAATCGTTTCCTTTTAAAAATTCCATTAAACTTAAGCCCATATCTGTAGGGGCAACTAAAGTAGTGATGGAATTATCTGGATTTTGTACGTTAATGTTGATGTCTGTCATAATACTGCAAAAATATAATTTTTTTTAATATGGGCGCTTTCGGCTGCAGCCGAACCGGGCTGACACTGCAATCTTTTTTGTTTGCATCCCCCGCGCAGGCTTACTATCGAGCAAAAGTATAAATTCCAATTTGAATTAACACGCGTGAGGGATTGCAGTGGAAAGCCCACAGCCATGAGGAACGAATGGCGAGGACTTGCAACGAAAAGCCCGATCCGCCAGGTGGCGGACACGCCCAAAACGCTCTAAAAATTACAAAAAGATAAAATAACTAAAACTCATTTACCCCTTGAACGGTTGTATACTTCATGGTATACTTAACCCCAGGATTCATGTATTTATAAGCACTGTGGCTCATTAAAGCTGCTTCGTGGAAACCACATAAAATCAACTTTAATTTGTTTTTATAAGTGTTAATATCACCAATAGCGTATACTCCATCAATGTTTGTTGAATAATCATCTGTATTGACTTCAATTGCACTCTTGTCGATGTTTAAACCAAAGTTTTCAATTGGCCCTAATTTAGGACTTAAACCAAATAAAGGAATTAAATGATCAGTAGTAATAGTTTGTGCTTCTTGTGTTTTAGCATTAATCATGGATACTGATTCTAATTTATCTGTACCAGCAACGCTCGTTAAATTTGTATTTAATAGCAAGTTGATTTTTCCTTCTTCCGCTAATTTCATTACTTTGTTCACGCTATCAGGAGCACCTCTAAATGATTCACTGCGGTGTACCAACGTTAATTCAGAACAAACTTCGCTTAAGTAAATTGCCCAATCTAAAGCACTATCTCCACCACCAGCAATGATCATTTTTTGTCCGCGATACTTTTCAGGATCTAAAATCATGTAATTGATTCCTTTTCCGTTTTCAAATTGTGTTAAGCCAGCCACTTCGGGCTTACGAGGTTCGAAACATCCAAGGCCACCAGCAATGACTACAACCTTAGCTTGAATTTCAGTACCCATATTGGTTTTTAACAAGAAGTCTCTTTCACCACGTTTTTCTAATGTTTCAATACGTTCACCAAAGGTATATCCAGGGTGAAACGGCTCAGCCTGTTTTAATAAATTATCAATTAACTCTTGAGCTAACACGCTAGGGTAACCTGGTATATCGTAAATTGGTTTCTTTGGATAAATTTCAGATAATTGTCCACCAGCTTGAGGCAAGTAGTCAATTAAATGACAACGCATTTTTAATAATCCTGCTTCAAATATGGCAAATAAGCCTACTGGGCCAGCTCCTATAATCGCTAAATCGGTTGTAATCATCTCTTCTTTTTTAATCAAAAATTCAGGTGCAAAAGTACTAATTACAACAATATAAAACCTGAATAGTTTATTAACCGTTTAATTCAGGTTGTTCTTTGCAATAAACCTGTAAATCATCAAAAAAGATTGTAAATTCTTCTTCAATTTCCTGGTAATTAGCCTCTAAAATAGGAATAGCTAATTGCAACTCAAATCGGTTCCTAATTCGATTACTTAAATGGGTTAAAACGGTTTCAATTCCGTTAAGGCTTGAGTAGTGATAAAGGATGTTTCTTTCGGTCATGTAACCATAAAAACGCTTGGCGTGTTCGGGCAAGATATCAAGATTGATTTTTAGAAGCTCATAAATACCATCCGCATGTTGTTGTAAGGATAGGGGAGAGTATTGTTCAAAATTCTTAGCCAAGTAATGGTCGTAAATAATATCCATTAACACACCGCTGTACTTATCAAAATCTTTACTAAAACGGTGCTTGCTGGTTAAATAAATAGGATGCGCATCGGTAAAGGTGTCAATTTTGCGATGCAAGCGAATGCCTTCAACAATACCATCAGTTAATCCTTCAAAATTGTTACCTCTGATAGAATCAGCAATAAAGTTTCCAATAATTAAATCGGTTTTTTGATAGGATAAATAACTATGAGCTAAATAATTCAATGAATACTAATAGATGCTAAGTAAGGATTACGAATATTTTACGAATATACGAATCGAAACTGTAAACTTTAGCAAACACAGATTTGTATATTCGTACAGATTCGTAATTATCATTCGTATATTCGTATTCTAATTGGTTATGATATATGAACACGTTTTTCGGAATTATACAAAACAATGTTGCTATTTTAAATGAAGATGAATCTCTGCATTGCGTAAAAGTTTTACGTCATAAAGTTGGCGATATCATTCAGGTAATTGATGGTAATGGAACGCGTGCTACTGGTAAAATTGAAGCGGCTCACGCCAAACAATGTGCTGTGTCCTTAACCGAAAAAGAAGTAGTAAAGCAAACTCGCAATTATAAAATACACATTGCGATTGCTCCAACTAAAAATATCGAACGTACTGAATGGTTTGTTGAGAAAGCTGTTGAAGTTGGTGTAGACGAAATATCCTTTATCAAATGCAAAAACTCGGAACGTACCGTTATAAAAGATGATCGCTTAAAAAAAGTTGCCGAAGCAGCCGTGAAACAAAGTCAGCAAGCATTTATACCAAAATTAAACTCTTTAGTAGATTTTAAAGAATTTATTAAAAAAGATAACGCTGATGTGAAATTGATTGCACATTGCGAAAAAGAATCAAAACAACATATCAAACAATACATCACTACAAATAAATCCTTCACGATATTAATCGGTCCAGAGGGCGATTTCACCAAAGACGAAATTGCGTTAGCTTTATCATCTTCATACTTACCCGTTGCTTTAGGTGATAGCCGATTAAGAACAGAAACAGCTGGTTTGTTTGCCTGTAATGCTTTGGCGGTAATAAATAGTTAATTAGTAAAAGCGTTTTTGTAAGTGATAACTGTAATAACAGTTTGAAACAAAATCATTGTAAAAATCAGAGTTTTGATATTGCCTCGTAAATAAGTACTTGTATTTGCTTGGTACAATTTTCAATTCATGACTCCATTCATACTTTTCTTCATTAAAGGTGTTGCTTAATCTCCAGTTTACAGTTTGCATGTTTTGATTACACAAACTTGCTTTATTAATACAAAGCGCTGCAAAGGCGGTGTCGTTTGTATGTTCAAACGCTTTTAAATAATAAGCTTCAGCTTGCTGGCATCCATAATAGTTTTCTAAAAATCGATTGCTAGTTTTAGGGAATTCGTAATAATTATTTTCAACTTCATCACTGAGCTTATAGGGCATATTCATAATCCAATAATTACCATGATACGACATATTAAAATAACCATTAGCCAATACAAAATAATGCTTGGCAATATCTCCAATATGATTGTCAATTAAATACTTTACATCTACCATTCGTTGTAAATACTGACGTTTATTATATGGATAAAAATCATGATTGCTTTGATAATCAGTACTATTACCTGTAAAAAAAGGAAAGCATTTAAAAAGTTCGTAAGGATACTGATTCCAATAGTTATTGTCAATTTTATTCACACAACTTAATGCACTATCTAACATATTTTGTTGCACGTAGTACATGCTTTTGTAATCTAATACTTTGTTTTTATTGATAGATAGAGTATCGTAACCATACCAATCGTTACTATATCTATCATCCATAATCGTTGTATGCATAAAGTCTTTTCGATTTAATAAAAATTTCTCGAAAGTTGTTTTTTGCTGCTTATCTATAAGTGCCATTAATTGATCATAGTGGATAGGCTTTGCTTTTTCAAGCAATAGGATGTGATAGTTTTTAGTAATCCAATACCCAATTTCACCATATGGTCGAGTTGTTTTACTATGAAATAAAATACCATTAGCCACATCACCTGCCTTTAATAATCGTGCACCAATAAATAAATACAATTGCGAAAGAGCGGTAGCTTGACGAATAATGAGGTTTGGATTTTTTTGATTGAAATCAACAAAGTTTAATATTTGACGTTTAATATCTTCATTTAAGTTGCTTTTACCATCAAAGTGTAAGGCTATTTTGTTATAGTTAATCTGAAATTTCAGCTTATCATTTTTGCAGTGTGCTTCGGCTAGTGCTAAGTGGTTATAACCTTTTGTTTTGTCTTTTAATAATATTGAAAGGTTGGATGCCAACACATGAAACTCTGCTAAAGATGAGGAGCGATTGTTAATAATAATATGACTAACCAAACGATAAACATCGTTAATGTATTTTTGATTTGATAAGTTTTTGATGTTGATAGATTTTGCTAAAGAGTCGCTGTATTGAAAAGTAGAAGGTTGTGCATTTGTTAATTCTGGTGTCAATAGCCAGTCTTCCATTTTATTTATTTCACGGGCAATTAAAAAGACAAGGTATTCGTTGGTCGGATCTAAATGATAAATACGCTCTAAGTTTTGTAAAGATCGAGCAGGATTTTGCAATTCGTACATGACATAAATAATTGCTTTTTCATGATTGTTCTTTGTATATTTTATGATGTTAGAATAATTTTTTCTATCAAACAACTGCACGCATCTAAATTTTTTGTCTATGCTTTTATCAAAGGATAAACTTAAATGATATTGCGATTCTTCATCTCTTAAGTCGTTTGTTTGGTAATAATAAAATTTAGCCGACTCTTTAAGCCATGATTTTATAGGCGATGATTTGATTTTTTTATTGTAAATATCAATAACGGATTCTCCATAATGAGGATGATAAAAATTAATTTTTAATAGTTGATAAGCATATCTTAGATTTAAAAAATGATTAATTTTCTTACTGGTTTGTTGTTGCCCTTCGTTCACTAAATCAACAATATAATTGTCATTATTGCTTTGTAATCCCCATGGGTCGGTAGAACCATATATGAGTTCACATTTTTTAGCATATAGTAAATAATGATATTCTGGCTGATAATGTTTCGTAAGATGTTTTAAAAAAGCATTGCGTTTTGAAAATTCACTTGATGGCAGTAAAATACTATCTATGTCTGTGCGATAAACTAAATCTATAATTGATTCTAAAGAGCCGTTATAGCTGGTATGCTCTTTCCATTCTTTAGCATTTGCTAATTCAGTATTTGTATAACTTTCATCATTTGGAGGTAAGGTATTGTCGTGCCAATTGTAAGATTCGTTGTAAAAATATTCTGATGAATAAAATAAAGGCATTAACTCATCTTTATTTAAAGCCGATTGGTTAAATAAGTATACCCGATATTCTTCAGGCAATAAGCTAAATCCACAACCATTAACTGTAGTGATCGGTTTAAAAACCAAAATACTAATTAAAAGAATGATATATTTCTTCATAGGAAGTGGAATCAATTTTGTTATAATAGTTTAATTCGAAAAAAGAAACAGCAAAGTCTTTAGTTGTTGCTTGCGACCTAAATAAATCTGATAATTCTAATAAATCAGTTTTTGTAATATCTTCTAGTCTTATTTCGTCGCCAAAATAAAAGTAATTTTCCTCGTCGCTGTAATAATCGGTAATCACTTGATAATTACCATTGGATAATTTTTTAAAGGCTTTACATGTATCTAAAACTGTATTATTCACATTATAAACGATTCTGTCAAACTCTTTATTACTAAATTTAACGCCCCAATTAAATAATGGCAATATAAAATCCATTGGTAAGTTGTATGACGAGGAACCTAAGTATTTTTTTGTTTCTTCTAAATTTAAAATAGAATTTGTTTCGTTATAGCTCATAAGTTTACCCATATTGTAAAGCATTAAGGTTACTCTATCCACTGGTGGAACGCCAGTTTGTGTTTTATTTTTTAATTGATGTAATCTTAAAGTAGCAGATAATGTTTTGGTGGGAATATGTTGTTTTATTTTTTGTAAAAGTTCAAAATATGTATCTTTCGTTTTAGGCGACCAGTCACAATCTATCTGCAATTCTTTTATTCTACCGAATTCCGAACCACACAATTGTTGAGTTTTTAAAATCAATTTTTTACTAAAGCTATCTATGTCTTCTTTTTTTGTATTTAGCAGCGTTTCGTTGGTAATAAAAATAACAGGAACAATGTCTAGGTGAGAATAGTCCTTTAAATCTTGTTCAATATTAAGAGCTGTTGTAGGATACGCTTGATAAATACTATTCCAACTAATGTCCATTATTTTTACGTACAAACGCTCAATGTCTTGATTTTTTAAAAAGCTAATATCATGGTCATCTAAATAAAGGCTTGTTTTCCAATAATACATGCCTTTGGTAATTTTATTTGGTTCAAAATGTGATTTTAAGAATAAGCTTGAAGTGCATAACAAGAGTGAAATAATAAAACTTATAACAATTATTCGCATTTGAGATTTTTTTAGGCAATAAATAACCTATATTTTCGTAGTAATTAAAACACTAATTTATGGAAAAAATAAATATCCTTTGGGCAGATGATGAAATTGATTTATTAAAACCCCATATTTTATTTTTAAATAGCAAAGGCTACGAAATTATCACCGCATTAAGTGGTGACGAAGCCATTGATATTGTTAGAGAAAATAATAGTTTATCAGCGGTTTTATTAGACGAAAATATGCCAGGTATTTCTGGGTTAGAAGCTTTAACTAAAATTAAACAGTTAAAGACTGATTTACCAGTAATTATGATTACCAAGAGTGAAGAAGAGTATATCATGGAAGATGCTATTGGAAGTAAGATTGCTGATTATCTTATAAAGCCAGTAAATCCTAATCAAATTTTATTGTCGCTTAAAAAAGCTTTAGACAATAAACGTTTAGTTTCCGAAAAAACTAATACGGAGTATCGTAAGGAGTTTGGACAAATTGGTATGACTTTGTCGGATAATTTAAATTGGCAAGAGTGGCAAGAGGTATTTAAAAAAATTGTGTATTGGGAATTAGAAATTGATAAAAATCAAGATAAAGGCATGTTAGAAGTATTAAAGATGCAAAAGGCAGATGCTAATTTGCAGTTCTTTAAATTTATTGAAAAAAATTATGTCTCTTGGTTAAATGGCTCTAATACTAACGTACCAACGATGAGTCATACTTTATTAAAAAATAAGTTTTTTAATAATTTTGATAATAATGCGTGTACATTTTTATTGGTGATTGATAATTTACGATACGATCAATGGAAAATTATTCAGCCTATTATTCAAGATTATTTTAAGGTAGAAAATGAAGAATTGTTTTTTAGTATTTTACCTTCGGCCACACAATATGCTCGTAATGCCATTTTTTCAGGACTTTTACCTAGCGAAATGGAGAAACGTCACCCGGATTGGTGGAAAAACGATGAGGATGAAGGTGGTAAAAATATGCACGAAGAAGATTTTTTAAACGCACAAATTAAACGTTTAGGAAAAGACATTAAAACAAGTTATAATAAGATAACCAATTTTGCAGCAGGTAAAAAATTATCTGAAAACATGAGTAACTTAATGAATAATAAGTTAAATGTGATTGTGTATAATTTTGTGGATATGTTAAGCCATTCTCGTACCGAATCAGAAATGATTAGAGAGTTAGCGGATGATGAACCAGCTTACAGAAGCTTAACCTTATCATGGTTCGAACATTCTCCATTGTTAGAAATGGTGAAATTTATTGCGGCTAAAAAATGTAAATTAGTTATTACAACCGATCATGGAACAGTTCATGTAAAAGAACCAACAAAGGTAGTAGGGGATAAGAGTGTGAATACGAACTTACGATATAAACAAGGGCGTGCATTAGATTATAATGCTAAGGAAGTATTTGAAATTAAAAACCCAGCAGATGCGTTTTTGCCTAAGCAAAATGTGAGCTCTCGTTTTATTTTTGCAAGAGAAGATAAGTTCTTTGCATATCCAAATAACTTCAATCATTACGTACAATACTACAAAAACACCTTTCAGCATGGTGGAGTAAGTTTAGAAGAAATGATTATTCCATACATAACCCTAACAGCTAAATAAGCCCACTATGAAACATAAAAAAAAGCGAGATAATTTATCTCGCTTTTTTTATGTAAAATTATTTTTTTTAAAACTTGTATGTAAAACCTACTCCCAATACTTGTTTAAACTGAATATCTGGTCCCGTGGTTCCTTTTTGATCACCTGAACTTCTTAATACTTTAATATCGTCGTCATAAATTAATTGTGTTGATAAGGTAGCAGATATAAATTTATTAACTTTAAATGTAGTTAAAGTTGTCCAGTTAACATCCACGTTTTGCGGGTTGTTCATGTAGTTTGAGAACAATTCTAATATCGTTTCAAAAGTAATGTTCTCCATTACTTTAGTACGGTATTGCATTTTTAAATAAGCACCAAATTCTTCTCTATGTGTTAAATAATTTTGCGTAATTTTTCCTCCTTGATAAGGATCTCTAATTTCTTTTTGAACACCAAAAGCACCGTATCTTGCTAAACTATCATCGTTAACAAAAGTAAACTTGCCAGTAACAGGAGCAATGAATACCGAAAATTTATCATTAGGTTTATAATCAAAACCAATAGCAGCTAAAGCATAACCAGGAGCCATAAATTTTGAAATGTAAATAGAGTCATTTGGATAGTTATATCCATTTGTAAATTGAGTTCTAAAATCTGCTAAAGCTGTTAAGTACCAGCTTTTTTTAATTTGGTGTCCAAATTTTGAAGAGAATTGAATTTTATCATCATTCTTCCACCATTTTTTACTGGCTCCTTGATTGATAACTCCGTAACCTAATTCTAAATTGTTATCCCAAGTTGATTTACCTTTTTTATATTTTGCAAATATGTTTACTAGTCCTGCTACCGAAATAGAATTATTACCCCCGGCTGACCAGTTGGTTAATGATACTTGTTGTCCATTTACAGAAACCACTCCACCTATTTTCCAAGGCTTCACTGTATCTGTTGC